>Ga0307514_10003643_pt1 | contig 14626 bp, 15 predicted proteins | sample 16_EM_MG_FD_203088 | JGI IMG/M metagenome (GOLD analysis project Ga0307514, IMG submission 203088) | Populus trichocarpa ectomycorrhiza microbial communities from riparian zone in the Pacific Northwest, United States - 16_EM | ecosystem: Host-associated > Plants > Roots > Unclassified | place... | reverse complement strand
CTCGAGATATAGCTAGGGATATTAGCGTGGAATCGAGTACACGAGAAGCCATTGCCCCGGAAAAATACATTACCGATCCTCTAAGGAGAACCCGGAAAGGAAGGATTAATTCCCTGCCACAAACTAAAAAACAACTTGGGAAAGCTAGGCAAATCAAAACCCGAAATAATCAAAAACCGATATTAAGTATAAAACAACAAAATCGATTAAGGGCTATTGATACAGATACTTTGACCGAGTATCTTTCGAAACGGAAACAGTATCTACGGCAGTAGACCTAAGTATTAAAGTATCATCGGATACAATAATAACGTTACTTAGGGAACATACCCCCGTAACACTTGCTTGATTGGGTGTAGAAGACCCCGTATCGGTGATATTACCCACCGGATCGGGACTTGTACTTGCCATATCGGGGATGGTCAATTGACTGCCACACGAAATTCTCTCAAGTCCCAGCTTCTCATGATGATTTTCCCCATCTCCTCTGATCTCGCTCTTTCTTGTGCTCAACTCTACCACCACCTAAGAACACGAAGTTAAGTCATCCCTCCCTATCTCTCCATGCCATAATCATGAGTTAACAACCAGTACAGCATACACCAAGTACAGCATCATCCCAAGATCGACAGTCTCCCACTCCCAGCCAGTTTCTCATCTCTCGGCGGATGTTGTACTGAACTCTCTACATTCCCACAATTACAAGTTAACCATTGAATAGAGTCTCAGCTGCCGTCGCGCCTCCCTCCAAATAGACTGCCTCCAAGTACTCCTCCAATCTCGCTTGATTATAGCCTGCAAGTATATCTCCAAACTTGCTCGATCACAGCCTCAGAGTGCATCACTGAGTTCACTCAGTCTCAGCCTCCAAGTGCATCTCCAAACTCGCTAGATCTCGGCCTCAAAGTGCAGCTCTCAGTTCACTCTATCTCGGCCTCCAAATGCATCTCCAAACTGGCTTGATCACGGCCTCAAAGTGCATCCCTAAGTTCACTTGACCTCGGCCTCCCAGTACATCTCCAAACTCAATCGATCACGGCCTCCAAGTGCATCTCTGTGTTCCCTCCACCTCGGCCTCCCAGTGCATCTCCAAACTCAATCGATCACGGCCTCCAAGTGCATCTCTCAGTTCACTCGATTTCGGCTTCCAAGTGCATCTCCAAACTAGCTCGATCACAGCCTCCAAGTATATCATTAAGGAGCGACATTGGGTGTACAGAGATACAGAGGTAACGGAGGTAGAATGAGCGACATGGAGTATATATTCAGGAGACCCTGGGATAGATAGATAGACAGCATCTCACTTTCATCTCATCTTGTCATACAACGGAAATACACACTCTATCTTTCCCAACTTTTGGTCTCACTCGCTCTTTGCGAGATTTCGTGGATCCGCGCAATTGTGTAGATCCTTATGCATTGCAATCCCGATGCAAGCGTGTACACAATGAACCCATTCCGACGTATGGTCACAGTTGGCCACTATGCCAGAGTGTTGGTTTAAAATAGAAGACCGACAGAGCGAGAAGAAACGGCGAAACAGCGATCTGAGGGCAACCTGCAACTCGACGCGTGGTATTGATGCTGGGCACGGAGTAATCCGCCACCGGGGTGTCTCTGACGGCTCTGATAGAGTGCGTCCACTCTGACGCAGCCAGTTCACCCAGACGGAAATGTTGTATGCTGATGAATTCTGATGGCACCATACGATACAAAGCACACCTAGTAATTAAAGGCTACGAACAAACGGATTTCGGCGAAACTTATGCCCCTGTCGGAGAACTCACCACTTTTCGGTATCTCATCTCTCTGGTCGGAAAACATGTCTGGATCATCAACCATTTAGATGTGGTCGGTGCTTTTCTCAATCCTGAGGTCGATGACGATAATATCTATATGGCCCAGCCCGAAGGATGGCCCGAAGGCCTCAACGCGCCTGCGATCATTGTTCGACTAAAGAAAGCACTTTATGGCCTCAAACAAGCACCACAACTATGGCATGACGATATTAACACCCTCTTGTTCTCTCTCGAGTTCACACAATCCCTGGCCGACCCCAACCTCTATCTCTGCAGTGATGGTATTCTGATGGTTTTGTACGTCAACATCATCTCAACGTTGTACTCGGAAGATGCTACCAACGCTGCGATCGAGGTCAAGACCAGGCTCTTGGAAAAATTCAGGATCACGAATCTCAGCCCGGCATGCCAATTCCTCGGCATCGAAATCCACTGCAAGGAAAACAGTACCGGCATCAGTCTGCGCCAGAAGGCCTTTTTCACCACAATTCTCAAACGATTCAATATGCAGAATACTCACGGTACATTAACTCCAATGGATCATAATGTGAAGCTAGATCTGGCCAAGGATCGGGGGGAGAAAAAACTAAAAGATATCAAACGCTACCCGGCAATTGTTGGCTGAGTGATGTATGCAGCACTTGCAATTTGGCCCGATATCTCATTCGCAGTCGCTGCACTTTGCCAATACAATTCCCATCCTTTCACCCGCCATCTCACCGCCGCCAAAAGAGTTCTCCAGTGTCTCAAATCCACTGCTGACTTTCGACTCCATTTCAGCAGCACTGGCATCAATGATCAACTCACTGGCTACACGGACTCGGACTGGGCCAATGATAGTGCCGACCGCAAATCTCAAGGTGGTCATGTCTTCCTTCTCAGCAACAGAGCTGTCTCATGGCAATCACGAAAACAAGATCCCCTCGCCATGTCAACCCTCGAAGCCAAATACATCGCTTGTTCTGAAGGCTCCCATGAAGCGAAGTGGCTGCTTCAGCTCCACCGAGATATACACGGCAAAGATGCATCGCCGCTTCTGATCAATTGTGACAATCAGAGTGCACTTAGTCATATCACAACTGGGATCATAAAAGCTCGTACAAATCATATCGACGTTTGCTATCACAATCGTCGAAATCTCCATGTCCGCAAGATAGTTGACTACTCCAATGTGCACACAAACGAGAATGCGGCAGACATACCAACCAAGGCCTTGACGAAGGATCAGCACGAGAAATTCACAAAGGTGATGGGGCTATGGTAATAGAGGTTGGATTTAAGGTTGGATTTAAGGTTGGATTTAAGGTTGTTTCACTGTTCTTTTGGGCACGCAGATTTCCTTGTCTCTCTTTGGATGGCCATCCTCAGGCTACGGTAGTACTCTTTCCCTGTTCACTCTCGCAGGGATTTAAGGAGGCTACTATGAGAATCACTTTGTTTGTTTCATCTCTTATCTGTTTTCTTGCTCCAACGTGTATAGAAAGAGGGGGAGTATTGCATGATAGGTCTCTGTCTTCTGCGGCCAGAGATGAGTCTCGTATGGCCACAGATGAGTCTCGTATGGCCAGAGATGTGTCTCGTATGGCCAGAGATGAGTCTTGTATGGCCGGAATTTACTGTCAGCCTGATAAGTCTATACATAGATGCGTACGCACACATTCACATTTGTACTCATATATATATAGCCTCGTGGCACTCTTAGATAATATACAATCAAGCTTCTCTATCATCACTATTTGAACAATTTCTGTTGAAATACTGATTGCTAGAAGCCTTTTGTTCTTAAGTACAGGTACATTCGTGCTCTTATATATACGGTATTCGAAGTATGTCTTGTATACATGCATGCACACTCAGCTGGCATCTCCAGCTGAGTCTGGAATGACCATCATCTTAGAGAGATTATGCATCATGCAACTGAAGCCATACGTCAGGGAGATAAACCATATATGCAACACTCTCCCCTCTTGCTACACTCCGTGGAGCAAGAAAAGACAAACAAACAAACAAACAACTTGTGATACCCATAGTAGCCTCCTTAAAACCCTGCGTGGCAAGTGAGCAGGGAAAGAGTACTACCGTAGCCTGAGGATGGCCATCCATATGAACAAAGAAATCCATATTCCCAATGAAACAACCTTAAATTGATGTCCAATTACCATAAACCCATTGCTTTGATAAGTATATCTGCAACGTTTTCGTCCGTGTGTCCGTAGGAGTAGTTGAATATGCCTCCAAGCAGGCGATGAACTCGGCTTTGAGAGTTGACATGGCGATGAGGCTTTGCTTTCGAGACTGCCACAAAATAGCTCCATTACTGGCAGAAACACATCACCTCCCTGAGATTTGCGGTCCGCACAGTCATTGTCTCAATCGGAATCAGAGTACCCTGCGAGGCTACTGCCAATGCCAATGCCGATGCCGTTTAAATGTAGCTGAAAATCGGTTACAGATTTGAGATACTGAAGAACTCTTAATGGTAGTTATATGGCTGGTAAATGGCCGCAAATTGTAACAGGAAAGAGCAGCGACCGCATATGACATATCTGGCCGAGTTGCATGTGCTGCGTTCATTAGTGATCCCACGACTGCTTAATAGTCTCTGATATCTTCCAATTCCTTCTCCCCCCGATCCTTGGCCAGGTCTAACTTTATATTGGGATCGAGACTGATTCCGCTATCTTCCAGTGGATTTCGATGCCGAGGAATTGCCATGGCGGGCCGAGGTTTGTGATCTAATATTTCTCTGAGAGTTTCGCTATGACTTCGATCGCGGCTTTGGTAGCGGCCTCTGGGTACGACATGGAGATATCGTCGATATACAGAAGTATCGGAATGCCATCGCTCCAGAGATAGAGGTTGTTGAGCATGATCGACATGCTTTCTTCCTTCATGGCTCTTTTCCAGTGATCTCGTTGAGGGTTTTCCATAGCTTCTGCGTAGGTGAATGGATCTCCAGTGGCTGCGGATGCCGTTAATGCTTCTGTGGGGGCTTTACCTTGACTTCTTGTGACACGACTCGCTATCGGTGGAGCTGAAGATGCTGGCGGTACTTGGCTTGATATCTTGGTTACTGCCGCCGAACGCTGGCCAGTCTGATCCTCTCTGCGAAGGTGCCGGCTGTGGGCGTTTTGTGCTTCTGCTGCTGAACGCTGAGCAGTCTGATCTTCTCTGCGGAGGCGCCGGCTGTGAGCGATTCGTTCTGCTTCTGCTGCCAAACGCTGAACAGTCTGATCCTTGCTGTGGAGGCGCCAGCTGTGGGTGTTTTCTGCTGCTGCTGCCGAACACTGGGCAGTCTGATCCTCTCTGCGGAGGCGCCGGCTGTAGGCGTTTTCTGCTTCTGCTGCCAAACGCTGAGCAGTCTGATCCTCTCAGTGGAGGCGCCGTCTGTGGGCGATGTGTTCTGCTTCTGCTGCCGAATGCTGAGCAGTCTGGTCCTCTCTGCCAAGGCGCCAGCTGTGGGCGTTTTCTGCTTCTGCTGCCGAACGCTGAGCAGTCTGATCCTCTCTGCCGAGGCGCCGTCTGTGGGCGTTGTCTGCTTCTGCTGCCAAACGCTGAGCAGTCTGATCCTCTCTGCCGAGGCGCCGTCTGTGGGCGATGCGTTCTGCTTCTGCCGCCAATCGCTGGGCAGTCTGATCCTCTCTGCCGAGGCGCCGTCTGTGTGCAATGCATTCTGTTTCTACTGCCAATCGCTGGGCAGTCTGATCCTCTCTGCTGAGGCGCCGGCTGTGGGCGATGTGTTCTACTTCTGCCGCCAAACGCTGGGCAGTCATATCCTCTCTGCCAAGGAGTTTTCTGACTGCGTAGGTTGACTATCTTGTCCTCGGAGAGGCTCATCTCCGGTATCTATTTCCTCAATATATTCCTTGTCTTCCTGGTGGCGTTGATCTTCGGGAATGAGTCTACTGGCATAGCATCCGAATCGACATAGGTTGTGGAGAGAATCTTGATACGATATTTCGTTGCCGGCAGCATCATACATAGGTTTGCCAAATCCATGTAGCATCTCGTATGGCGCTTCGTAGTGCGCTTGACTGGCACTCCAATGAACCATTGCTTGTGCTTGGCTTGGATGCAGACTGTGCATTATGGTAGTCGAAGGTGCACTTAGACCAGAGGAAGCAGGTGGACTTGTAGATGGGATCATAGGTGCCTCTGAAGACTCGATTGTAGACTGGGGGTTTCCGTTCCGAAATATAGTCGTATGCCCCCCAAATCCAATTGGTTGATTGATAGGAGGGAAAGTCGAAAAGTAGGAGTATGGAGAGTTTTGACTTGTGAGTCCTGTATGACGTCGACGAAACTGTAATGCGTAGCGGTGACTGAATTGTTGTCTCCAAGTTCGATTACTATAGAAAATGAGGGCTTGTTGAACATTGAGAAGTTCGGAGCGGCGGCGGCATCGGTGGTGAGAGCATGAGCAGTTAGTCAGAGGGGATTGCAGTCTCAGGCTGTAGCGAGAGCTGCTGTAGTGGTGGCTTTCTTCACTCTCCACCACTCCCTTACACATTTGTCGGCGACGCAATCGACTTTGACGTTACCTGGAAGCCTGCACTGGTTACAAATGTGCTCATCATTTCATTCGCTGTTTCTTCTGCTGTTTTCTCCCTCCGGAGCGCATTTCCGTTTCCTGCATGCATCTGTGGTACGGCTGTCAATTTTGCAATAGGTGCACTTACTCTGTTGCCTATTTCCATGGCTATTTCTGCTTTCACAGCTTTCTCCTCGTCCACCGCATCCACCACATCCCCCACGTCCACTGCGTCCACCACATCCTTGGCCTTTGCCCCGGCCACGATTGCCGCCACGTTGGGTGATGAGGGCAACCCGTGAGGTGGAGTGTTGAGGAAGTCATCGTGAGATCGTGGAGATGGCTCGTGATGGTGTTGAGTTTTAGTGCTGTTTATGCAGCTGTTGCTACGGTGACGAGATTTAGGGTTCTCGAGGCTCTTTTGGTGATCATGAAAGAGATCATAGGAAAGATCGTGAGAATTTTGATAGTAGCGATAACCGGGCTCATAACCTATTGAAATACTGATTGCTAGAAGCGTTGTGTTCTTAAGTACAGGTACATTTGTGCTCTTATATATTCAGTATTCGGAGTATGTCTTGTACGCATGCATGCGCACTCAGCTGGCATCTCCAGCTGAGTCTGGAATGACCATCATCTTAGAGAGATTATGCATCATACAACTGAAGCCATACGTCAGGGAGATAAACCATATATGCAACAATTTCCTTCGGATGTCTTCCGAGTGATAGATGATGATGCTGAACGATTTCACTCTTTTCTTAAGACCACTTAAAACATCCTAAGGGAGAATTTAAACGATCTAGATAATATTAGGCCCCTATACTTGTATGAAGAATCCACCGACCCCATCATGACAATAGCATATAATCGCACTCTAGGAAACAACATTGCAGGTTACCACACTGAGTGGAGCAATCCCCTCGCACCTCCTGCTGCGAACCAGAATCACGACGCCGCCATCTTGACGCATCAAAACCCGAGTTTTTTATACCTCTATTTCCACCGATGAACCACCACGCCCCCCGCAAAAAGCAGCAAAAGAATCGCCGCCTGCACTGGCACAAACACAGCCGTCCGAAACAACACGGCAGCGCTCACCAGACAGAAAATGACGGGCACGGCGAACCAGGGTTTATACGGTCTTCGCAACGACGGCTCGCGGAAACGGAGAATTACCAAACCTACAACGGAGAGGAAGAAGAAGGTGTATTCGGCCATGCCTGGATTGTTAGTGGGAGAAAGAGGGAGGGGAGGGGGGACGAACCAACGAATGTGAGGAGTGTGCGGAAACTGCCTGTGAGGATGTAGGTGGTGGTTATTAGGGAGTTGAGAATCATGGCATTACTGTTAGGGAGAGGAAAGGAGTCAGCTAGAGTTTGTAACCTTGTCCGTCCCGGGAAAGGAACTTACATAGGAATATTCCACCGTTCCTTTACAGGTACCTCGGCCGCGGAATCGTCTTCATCCCTGCAACCATCGCCGCCACGTTCATTTCCATCTTCATGAGCAATAGGAACATATCCATTGCCCCCCTGCACCTGACTCTCGGCTCGCCACGGAAACCCAAAAGTCCACCGCCCTCGACCTTCTCCCCGGACCCCCTTCCTCCGAAAATCCAATAATCCCACTAGTCCCACCTCACTGAAAAGTTTTGGGAGATACCCCCTCTTCGCTGCGGCGACGGTCAGCCTTGCTGTGACAAAGACATTAGCACTAATCGAGCCAGCGCAGGAAATTGCAACGAGTATGGCGACGACGGCGGCCGCGGGGAAGCCAAGGAGGGATCGTGCTGCTGTCTACGCATTCGGTCAGCGGAGTGGTCGAGTAAAAGCGAAGGTTGGGGTGAGGCTTACAACTGCTACGGCGTTACTAGAGCTGACATCCTTCCATGGAAGTAGTACGTAGTACGCGGCATTGGCGAGTTCGAAACATATCATTACCACTGCCATTGCAGTATGTATGGCTATGGGAAGGTCACGACCGGGGTTGCGCATTTCGCCAGCGATGAAGTTTGCCTTTAGTACAGGACAATCCGTTAATACTATGTGTGTGAAGAAAGTCATGGAGCGTGAGGGAAAGGGGATAACCTAGACTCACATTATCCCAACCAGAGTAAGCCCACAATCCCGCATAAATGGCCGCCGAGTAATGGCCCAACGATTCCCACAAGCTCAATCGCGTCCAGTCAATGGGTACCCCGCCAGACGTACTTGGCCTGGGATGGAACCAATTTTTGGAGTACCAATCGCTTCCACCCCAAAGAGGCGACTGATTCGGGCTAATAACGTGGCCAAGAGCGACAGACACACCTCCAACAACGATCAGTGTCACGGTAGTAAGTTTCATGACGACAAACCACTCGCCCAGCCGCGCAGATATGTTATTACTTATAGAATTTAGCAGGACCAAAACCATCAACGCGAGAACGGCGAAGAGCTTTTCACTCCAACCATCCGTCGACTTGCTTGCGGTAGGATCAACGATGGCAGAATCGATAGACTCAACCAACAGAATGCTCAGAATCGCCATAGAAGCAGGCTTTGTGACCATAATCCATATCCACGACATCAAAAAAGCCGCCATGTCGCCGTAAATATACCTTAGATACTCCTGCATACCTCCACTGCGCGGTAATGCAGCACCAAGCTCCGCTATCGATGTCGCGCCCGTCCATGCCAATGCTCCTGCAGCGATCCAGGTGACAAGCGCGGCGCCAGGCGAGGCTACATTGCCGTCAATTTGCGCAGGTGATGAAAAGATGCCAGATCCGATCTGTATGCTGACAAGAAGCACAAAGCCATAGCGCGCGGAGAACTGGCGGACAACGCCGCTTTCGCTGCCGTCCTGCATGGATGATCGTCGTGAGAGGGGATATTCACCTTCCTCGTCAGCAATGAGCGGGCGGCTCTCGTCCAGCTGGTGTTTTGCAGCATCTTCGTCGTTATTGCTATTGCTTGCGCCGGAATGATGTTGCTGTAGCGAAGGGCCGTTATAGCCGGCGAAAACGCTCATTACGATACTCGCTGGAGGTTCTGTTGGCGCGATACTTGGGCCGAAAAGGTTTAGAAAGTTCGACTATCTGGCAAACGGTTGATTAAGCGAAGGGTGGATCTAGTGAACAGGAAGATTTGGTGAGTCGGGGATCAGGCAAACGAGAGGATTTGATGAACAGTAGGCCAGAAGAACGATTAATATGAAGCGCTGTACCGGAAGAACTTCCGGGTGGTTTTTCCGCACTGTAAATTTTGTGGGATCATCTGCCACAATTCGAAGTGAGGACGGTGCATCTATTCGCTAGGTGGATAGGCTGCACAATTGCTTCTTTTCAGTTTGCTAGGCACAGGCTATTCGATGTGCATAAGTGAGATAAGTACACCATTGTTGGATTTTCAGCTAAAGTATACTTCCGGAAAAGAACCTTCCGGCGCTGCAGTAAATCATTTTCCTTGTATCGAATACATGCTGGAGATAGATGCAAGTAGCAGCACCTGGCGATTATATCTCGCAATTTGTTTTTCTACATATGACCGACCAATCAACACGAAATTGAGCGAATTTTTGTTTCTGTCTTCCACTTAACCTTCAGCAAACTGTAACCAAATTTTTAGCGTCCGTTATAGCCAAGTCAACTATAGACTCTATACTTAAGTACTCCAAAACTTTAAATGCTTAGAATTAAATGGAAGGGCCGTGCCGCAGTTGCCGCAATCTATCTGACATATCAAGTCCTTCTCTTCTGATAGTCGGGGGATAAGCTGCGGCTGAGGATTGATCCGGTGAAATTCTCCGATGCAAGCTGCGAATACCTTATCTCTGCATTCGTTATCGGGTGGTCATCCGGGCGTTTGCTTGCAGAGGGTATTTGTTTGTACAGGGCGGACGGTTAAATGCATTACATCGACTGATCCTACCGAGTAGGTTTAGATGCATATAAGGAACTGCGCACATTCCAGCAGAAGTGTAATGTATCGTAGACACTTGATAGTTAAGTCAAGAGTTACATGATGCGTTCGCCTCTACGGTCATTGTTTAAAAATGCAACGCTCGACTTCATGACCCCGACGCGGACCCAGGAGACGAGGAATTAATTCCGAGAACAAGCTAGGATAAATGCCATCTCAGCATAACATTTCTGAGCCCGTCTTATGCAGGCCTAGAGTGCACAGCGGTAAAAAGCTATAACTGCCCCGCTCGCCAATGACGCCAGTACTGGCAAGACGAATGCCCAAGACACTGAGGAGCACTCGGTTGGATGGTGCAATATCACGTGGGATTGATATGCCAAGTTAAATAAAGGTTTCTTGTTGAGCCCCAACAAACAAAATTCATACAAAAAGTACTAACTTGATTTGGGAACTTTCTAATAGGCAACTAGCTAGAAAATAGAGTGGAATTAGATCTGCAGCCATATTCCGAAACTATAGATCTGCGAAACAAGATAATACTATAATAAATATCGTACATTTTGCATGTGTAGTTGTGGGGTATTAACATCACCGGATATGGCAGCAGGAAGTGCAATAACTCCCAACATGACGTGATATATGAAGAGGTAAGTATTATTAGGCGACATTAGTGCTTTTATGATCACCCGCTATCTAATCCATCTTATAATTGCAACCATCTTCAACATTACCCGCCTTCTATAGTACATTGCCCTCGTCATCATCGCTATCCATCGGATGATAATTTTGCTTCAGTAAGAAACAAAACGATAAACGCAAAACTACAGCACCGGGGATTCCCGCATGGTCACCCACTGCAGTACTAACCCGGCAATAACGTGCTTAAATATGGCTGAGCGGACGGGAAGCCTTATATTCACGTTTCTATGACCGTAGCTGATTTTCCAGCCACTTAAAAATACAAGACCGGCATTATGTATGGATTTCAGTCATGCATGGACGAGATACTTCTCAGAACGAACTCTATTTGGCTGCGGTAGCTGCGTCTTGATAGCTCTACTACCCTGGACCGATTACCGCTCCTGCCGAACTCACCCGCTTGGAGAATATCATACTCCTCGACCGTGCTCATGGTAACAGCGTTATCGTTACGTATACCTCAATTTCATGAGATTCCGAAGGCTAGAGAGAGCATTTCTCACCAAAGTAACAAATGAGATTCAGATAGCAAATTCAACACACCGCGTGCATAGCCTAAAGAACTCCTAAAACCCCTCATGCGTATTCAAGTAGTGATGTCAACAAATTATGTTCTACGACCAGCCGGTCACTTAACATAGTACACTCTCCCATCATCTGTATCTAGTGCAGCAGTCATGGACACGTTGCCAGGCGCGACAGTTACCCACTTCGTATGTCACGGAGTGTCCCAGCGCTCTGACCCCTCCAACGTACACTCGGACATTACAGATCTCTAAAGCGCGCGTGACATATCTCTTCGCCTGCTAAACCGCTGACAATTCCTCTAAACTTTGGACGAAACTATCCATCTTGCGAGTTCTTTCCAGTTAATAGGATACCCGCATGTCATGGCACACTCTAGGAAATTGAGACTAAAGCATTAGCCCATAGCCCATATGGCCAGTGCTTTTTACCAGAGCCTTGCGGAGAATTCCAGGCACGTAGAGAATGATAGGGACGATCATGCAATATCGCTAGCATGGCATAAGGGTATGATGGCAGTGAGAGCATGTGATCCAAACGAACTCGTTACCTAAACACCTATTGTCCATTTTGGTATATGAATTTATTAAGTTTCATCTATGAAGGGTGTCAAAAGCAGGAAGCGAAAAATGAGGGAAGAAATAGAGCGGGGATGAGGAGGAGGGAAGAGAAAGAGCGTGGAGAAAAGTTAGAAAAGTTACCGATATAGAGTAGAGATGGAGAAATTGGACAGGTGCGTTCAAATGTTCATTCGTGAGAAGCTCGGGGACCCAACAAAGAGACAGTCGCCGAAGAATGAGAGCTTGCACGGAAAGAGAATATAAAGGTAAGTTTTGCAGTTTATTTTTGAGTAGTAGGCTTTTTTTTATAGCTTTTATTTACTGGGCGTGTAGTTTTTGTTGTATTGTCATTGCAATAATTGTAGGTATCGAGTGATGAAGTTCGTATGACCGTCTGGAAGTACCGCACGCCCAAACGTCCTTAAGAACTCGCGTGCCGCAAACTTGCAACTTAATTACAACTACCATTTCGACTGGGTGATCAACGTACCGAGTCTATTTTTAAGTTACCGGATTCCACGTGTAGTTAGTGGGTACAGTCTGTAGTAGACAGCTATCTTCGCTACCGGTCTACACTCCGCCGGGTCCAAGCAACCCACAGACCACAGTGAGCACGGACAGGACCCAACCTATCCGGGGACTTAAGAAGCTAACAGGTAGTTTAGGTACTTAGGTACCTACTATACCTCAGTATAAGGTTTATTTATAGCGTCCCAGATACCAGCCCACTGCTGTTACTGTCCACTCTCACATAAGTGCTAACTTCTATGGAACTTCACAACTTTAAGACGATAAAAGGTCACCATCGGGGCTAATGCCACCTGTAGCGCTACTGTACAAATAAACTGGATATCTACGACCAGATTAGTATAAATACAGATTCATCATCCTTGATAATTAGATATGTAATATTATGAAGCTTGGAACCCATACATAGTGACACATTATTCCAACCTAGCTACGACAAGACGTACACTTGCACATACACAACCTTGAGATACGATGTCCCAAAATCCTACTTCTCAACCTGTAATTCTCCACCTTGATTTTCCTGGTCTTCACACTCGAGTACTTCCTCATCACCATGTACGACGCGATCAGTTCGGGTGCTAACGTTCTCAAGCATGACGCAATTGACCCAGCAACAAAACTACAGTACCGGGGATTCCCGCATACCGGCGATAACGCGTCTAAATAGGGCTGAGCGGACGGGAAGCCTTACGTTCACACGTCTATGACTAGCTGTCTGTGCAGACTTTCTTGTTGTTTTCGATCTGAAACTGCAGTACTACTCATAAATCCAGCAACTAGAAACAGCAATACCCCATTGGAACATAAATACTCACGTTTTGCCTTCCCTCCAGGTAGGTAAGGTTTCTCCTGGGGAAGCTTGGGTCGCACGACCGAGGGCGTGGAAGCGCGGAATTGTGATCAGATATCATGAGACATGAAGGATATGATGCGTTTTAGACTTGTAAGCGCTCAGCTAGCATTACACACGAGACGAGATATGAGATACTTCCGAGCCCGCTCGTCTCGATAGCTATTCAATCTTGCTCGCCCGAGCCGAGATCAAGCTACCAGATCCCGTGGGTACCCAGACTTTAGGGGTAGGTTTATGCACCCTGTACGCTCCGTGATAAGTGTTGTACGGTGGCGTGTGCTCGAGTAGTCGAGTGTGCGCGGGCGTATGCGAAGGTGTGTCTATTGTATCGTGTAACGAGACATGTCGCATCGACATAAGGTCGATCGATGACTAATGGTGCTAACTACAAAAGAGGCAAGTTACATCATAGTCCTTGGCATAGTGATATCCGTACTTCCAATCAGCTCAACACTCCTCCAGGATGGCTATCAGGTCTGTTTCAAACAAAAACAGTAAACAAAGGAGAAGAGGAGCCAATCAAACATTGTGGATCTCCTTGAAACAAATGTGCCCAATCAATTTACTTTCCGACAGCATTCCCGATGCCTTTTCCAGTTCCAATTCCGATACCATTCCCATGACCATTTCCGAGGGTACCGAGGCCATTTCCGAGGCCATTCCTAATTCCAATCCCGAGACCATTTCCGAGGGTACCGAGGCCATTTCCGATCATTCCCATCGCTGCACACTGCTTCAAGAAGGCGGGCTTCGGCAGTGGCTTTGTGAAGCAGTCGGCGAGCATCTCAGCAGTCGGTACGTAACTCAAGTCGATCTCTCCATCTCTAGCCATATCTGCAGCAAGAAAGTACTTGGTCGCAATGTGTGCAACTGCAGTTCCGCGGTAAATTCTGTTCTTGATGCTTGCGATCAGTGACTGTGAATCGGAGAATACGTGAGGGATAGTTGCGATGCCGAGCTCGTTCAAGAGATGCGAGATCTGTGTCAGTCTCATTGTTACGCCTTTGGTGTTACAGGAAGACTTCCGGGATCATACAGGATCACTCGATAATCCAAATATGGATACTCAATCCGCACTCATGAAATATCACTCGGAATTCCTAATTGGATCAACCTTCCGGATCTGTTCACCTATTGGTAATATCGCTATTACCCTACCCTCACATCAATAGACCAACGACAGCGATCGAGCTGAGTGCAAATAAGATGTATATTATCTT
>Ga0307514_10003642_pt1 | contig 14628 bp, 11 predicted proteins | sample 16_EM_MG_FD_203088 | JGI IMG/M metagenome (GOLD analysis project Ga0307514, IMG submission 203088) | Populus trichocarpa ectomycorrhiza microbial communities from riparian zone in the Pacific Northwest, United States - 16_EM | ecosystem: Host-associated > Plants > Roots > Unclassified | place... | reverse complement strand
CGAGGTCGCCGCTGTGGAGCATGGCGTGATCGAGGTAGACGAGCTGGGCAACGTCGAGCCGTCGCGGGAAGGTCTCGGCCAGGAGGACGAGGGCGCGGACACCGACTTCCAGCGGGCTGTTGAGAGGCGCCACCGTCATCGCGTTGCCTACCTCGCCAGGTGGCTGTTCGCCTGGCGGTGGTGCAGACCTGTCGCTCCGGGCACCTTGTGGACGGCGGCGAGGACTCATGGCGACTCCTCTTTGCACCAGGTCAGTTGACCATCGTTGGCGAGGTGGTGGCACAGGCCCTTGCGGTCGCGGACGGTGATGACCGGGGCGAGGATGTTGGCAGGGTTCGGCTGGTGGTTCACCGCTGCTTCCAAGACGGCCGTCAGCCGCTCGTAGCCGAGGCCGTACTCGCGCTCCTCAGCCTGAATCACGGCCTCGAATAGGTCGGTCTCGACCGCCTCGTAGGTCTCGACCGGGACGCTCTCACGGGCGAAGACACGAAGGGCTTCGGCGCTGTAGAAGGCTTCCCGCTGGCGCGCCAGGTGCTGCTGCGTCCGGGCGTGCGCGCGGGCCTCCTGGAGGGTCTGCAATTGGAGGCTGTACTTCTGGTTGTAGGCCGCCAGGAGTTTCTGGACGTAGACCGCCTCATGCGCACGCTGTTCGGCCGGGGGCCCCTCGACTGCTGGGCGGGGCCGCAGCGGTGTCGGGAAGCGCCGTGCGTGATGGGGCGTCGTGCGGTGCAGCTCCACGATCCAGTCGATGTCCCGGGCCTCGAACATGGAGAAGTCGTTGGCCTGGGCGAGTGTCTCGACCGCTGTACGGATGCCCGCGTCCAGCTCTGCGCCGAGTTTGGTGTTCGCCTTTTTCCAGGCCTTGAAGAACTCGTCCTTCAGCGTCGCCGGATTGGCCAGGTAGCGGGTCAGATAGGAGCCGATCTTCGGTGCCACGAAGATGTAGCGGGTCGGGAGCTCGTACACGCCGAGGATCTTCGCCACGAAGATCTTGACGATCTCCGGCCACGCGTCCGCCGGCTGGAGCGCGTCCTGGTAGTGCTTGCACTGATAGCAGTGCCACTCTCCGTTCGTGCCCTGACTCGTCAGACAGGCAGCAACGTCGGCACCACGGTCTCCGGCCCCGCCCATGCGCGTCACCAGTACGTACGGTTGCCCCAGGGCACGGACCCACTCGACCGTGAACTCTTCCCACTGCACATCCGAGTACGTGTACAGGTACTGCTTGGCAGTGAGCAGCGGGGCACCCTGCATGGGAGGGGCCAGGACGACCTGGGACGGCGAGATCGGCACTGGAATGCCCTCGAAGACCGGTCCCTCATCCTCGTCAGCCGCTTCCTCCGCCTCAGCCATTTTTCCCCCCCCCGCAGCGTGCCGTAACGCAAGATCAACCCTATGTAGTCATATCACCTAGCCCGCTCCCGACGGAATCCGTCTCGTCAAGTCAACTTCAGTGCCACCCGCGCCCTCGCAGGGGGCGCTGCCGAAGTCCTGGCCGGGCGCACTCCCCTTGAAGCGGGCGTCACGCGCTGCGGGGCCGCCGAGGGCTCGGCTTCTTCGCAGCCTTCATGTGCTCTCCCGACCCCGCGGCGAGCGTACGGACGGACACTGCGGGGCAGCCGGGACTGGTCAATCGCGCCCTCATCCAGCAGCAACGAAAGAGATGGCGCAGTGCGAACTCCTCATGCATCCTGATGGGTTGCCCACACAGGAGGTCGTAACCGTGACAGAGATCCGCTCGCTGGAGGAGCTGCAGACGCCGGACCGCACAGCGCTCATCTTCACCCCGTTCGGGCTGGGCGGCCCGATGCCAGCCGAGCGGTCCGCCGAGTTCCTACAACGGATGGTCGCGGACTGTGAGCTTGCTTCGGACGTGGCGGAGGGGGCACGCCGGGAGTTCGATCGGCTTCAGCGTCTCTTCGCCTATGGCCTGCTCGACTATGACATCTTCACCGTGGTCGACGACCGCGCCTTGCTGGTGATGGAGCAGGCGCTGCGCGAGCGGTTCCTCCAGTGGTGCGCCGGAACGGTCACCTTCGAGGACGCCAACGGCTTTGAGCCTCCAAGAACCGAGGCCGTAGGTACCTACGACGATGTGCTCGCCGCGGTGAAGAAGTTGGGCAGGAGGAACCGGCGGAGATCACGGCAGCAGCCGTCGCCGCAGTGGCAGTTGAAGGTTGGCAGCACGCTGATCGACTTCAACGGCATGCTCGCCGGATTGCGGGCGTGGGCGCGAGCGGCTGGTCTGCTGCGCGGTCAGCGCACGCGTGGCATCGAGCATGCGCAGTCGAATCTGCGCAATGCGGTCGCCCACCCGACCGGTTACCACCGCACCATGCCTGTGGAGACGGCACGGACCCTGCACGACCTGGCAGAGCTCGTCAACCAGCTGTGGGGGCACCCGACTCCTGGCGGGCGCCTGTACCCCGCCCCGGTGGAACGCGACATCGTCGTCATGGCCTGGAACGACGAGGGAAGCGTCCATATGGCCCAGGCCGATGCCCTGCGCGACGACACGGGTGCCGACGGATACCTCTACCTCCTGATCCGTAGCGTCTCCCGCCCTGGAAGCCGGTACGAGGACGCACACTGGGCAGAGTTCGACGCGCGGTTCGAGACAACGCAGTTCCCCGCGGACTACCTCTGGGGGCCCGGAAGCCGCAGCGACGCCCTGGCCTGGCTAAATGCAGAGCAGCCGAAGGGGGATACCGTCGACTACGTCGACCGCGTCTTCATGCTGCGCGAGCACGACGGCCACCTGTACCCGCCGATGCACCCGGAAGTGGCCGCCGGCCTCACCGAAGCAGAGCGACACGGCACCTGGCACACGGTGCGGGCCGACTTCCCCGAACACGCCTTCGCTCACGTACGGGGCCCCAACGGCAGCCACAATGCGCACGCCAGGACCGGCGACTGCAGAAACTGCCCTGCTCATCAGCTCGGCAGCGGTAACCACGAACAGGCTTTGCAGGCCGCCGAAGACGCCATCGGTGTCATCGTCCCCCGGCGGCCGCCCGCCGTTGGTATCCCTGACTCGCTTTTCTGGCCACATAAATTCTGAGAGGATGGTATATGACTCTTTGTCCGGTTCGCCGTTGTGTGTAGATGAGGCGCAGTGATCAGTCGCTTGGGGTGAGCCGATGCCGAGTGCCGAACGACGGAACTCAGTGGGAAGGAACCGGCTTGAGCGCCCCGCCACGGCCGAAGACATCCAGCAGCGGCCGACGTTCCGCGCGGCGGCGGCGACGTCGGCCGGTTGCTACGGCTCACGCTGATGTCCCGGGCGCGGCCTCCAGTGGACTTCACCGGTGTCCCCGTCGCAGTTCCACCCTTCCAGAACCTTCGCACGCAGCAGCCGGTCGAAGAGGTCGTCCAACTGGGCCTGCGACAGGCCGCACAGTCGGGTGAGCTGGTCGGCGTCGGCCCGCCCGGTGTCAGCCCCCGTGTGCGCGGCCAGCACGAGAGCGGTCAGCCGCATCGCCGGCGGTGCGGCTCGGGCCACGGCCAGCGGGGCCGGGTGCAGCGCCCAGTGCGCGGCTCGTGCCCGGCGCGTCCGGCCCGGCGCCGGCGTGAGGGCGTCGGCATCGAGCAGTTGCGCCTCCACGCCCCCCTGCCCCTTGTTCATGCCCGCCGGCAGGCAGCGCAGCCAGCCGGCGTGCTCCAGTTCCTGCCAGGGCATGGCATGACCGCCAAGGCGCATTGCACGCAGGAGCCCGCCTGGCAAGTGCACCTGGCCGTGGCCGTCGGCGCGCAGCGCGCACTGCAGCGCGAGCAGCCGGGCAATCGGAGAAGAGAAGCGGGGCAGGACCGTCGCGAGCTGGGTGAGCGCCTCCCGTACGCGCCGTCGTTCGTCGTGCTCATGCGGCCGGCTCCCCCGGCGTTGGGCACGGGCCGGGCCGGATCTGCAGGACGTCAGAGTGTCCGGAACGGCTGCGGCATGGGGAATTGCTCCCGCGCAGGCGACGCACATGTCGGCCAGTCGCCAGATCCGGCCGCCGCGCTCGCGCATGAGCACCAGCAGCACAGAACCGGCGCACCCGTGGTGACGCGGATGCCACCGACAGCCCCGTTCCCGGCACTGGCAGGTCCGGAAATGGGGAGCGAGGGCGTCACGGCGGGCATGCACGGCCAGATGAGCAAGAACCGCTGACCGTGCGGAGGATGCCTCCAGGGGCTGGTCCGCCGGCACGCACAGAGGACAGACAAGCACCGGTCCACCCGGCTGCGGCCGCAGTTCGACCGTCCAGACGCGCCGCACTGTCGCGCGTGTTGTGCAGAGCCTCATCGGGCACGTGCTCCTCCCGCCCATCCGCGCCGACGCCAGCTTCACGCAGGCGGCCGGAAGCGGCTGACGGCCGCACGATAGTGCAGACCTCTGCCCGCCCGTCCGGGTGACCGGCAGGAAAGTAGGGCAGAGGTCTGCACTGACAGGGCAGGGGGCTGCACCGTCGGATTGTCGGGTGACGATCTTCCCGCCCGATCCGAATCTCGACGCGCTGCGCCTGGAGCTCGCGCGTCTGCGGGCGGTGCGAGGTTGGAGCTACGACGAGCTCGCTGCCCGCAGTGGCCTGGCCAGGCGCACTCTCATCGAGATCGAGCAAGGCCGCACCATCGGAACCCTGAAGACGTGGCACGCCCTTGCTCATGCGTTGAGCACGCCGGTCGAGGACCTCTTCGGCTTCCTCTGCCAGGGGCACGATTCACCTGCAACGGACGGCGCCTGACAGCCCCTGCCGGGGCCGTCATTCATCACCCGGACCGGTGATCCGGGGGTGAACGTGCGAGCGTAAGCTCGCACACCCGTTGCCATGGATAGGGCCGGACGGGGGACTGCTGTGGCGCCGATGAGGTCCGCCCGGCGTGTCGTCCGCGATCTTCGCGCACATGCGCTCCACACCCCCACCTTCACGACAGCACTGGGACGGCAGCCCCGTCACCGTCCACGCACGGCGCTCCCTCCGGGTGGCTCCCGACGGCGTCAAGCTCCTGCGCTGCGGCCAGAGCGACCGCTGCCGTGACTGCGGCAACCGGATCGAGTGGTACCACGGCGTCAATCATCGGCCCGTGCGCCTGCATCCCCACGAGCTGCCGGCGGCTGATGTGCCCCACTCCTGCCGCTGGCACGTCAGCTCCGGCGTCGCCCACGCAGCGGGCGACGGCAGCGGCTGGTGCCGCCTGCCGCACGCACTGCTCTGCCCCACGCGCGACACACCGCCGGCTCCACCCGAGCTGGCCGGACTGCGCCGCCGTCTGGCCGTCAACACCCGCCGCCTGATCGATGCCGGGACCTTCACTCCCCCCTCCGCACCGCTGGACGTTGAGGCGGCGACGCTGGCCGTATGCCGCCCGGCCCGGCCCATCGTGCGGCTCCTGTATGTCCACTACCTCGCCACCCGACCCGTGGACGAGATCCAGTGCGTCGCGCAGACCCGGCTCCGCCACCCCTGCACCAGCGCGCTGCTCACCACCGACGTCCCCGCGGGCACCTGGCGCCTGGTGCCGGCCGCCGCCGCAGCCGGTCAACTGGCCCTGCCCGCCGCGGTGATGGCCGTCTACGACCTCACCCACCTGCCCTACGCCGAGCAGCTGCGCTGGCGCGCCCAGCGCTGCCCGCAGCACGCCGCCACTCCCTCGGCCCCGGACCTGACAGTCGCCGGCTGGGAGCCCTTCGACCCGCTCGTCCATCACGAGCACATCCACACCCGCCTGCCGGATCTCATCCGGCGCCCCGGCCCATCAGGGCGCGGACGGGAGGCAGACCGGCCGTGACACCGCACCACGCCATCGAGGTCACCCTGACCCGGCCCGCCACCGCCGCCGAACTCCAGCGCGCCCGCCGCACCGTAGCGCTGGCCGTCAACGCGGAGCGCACCCGGCTGATGGCCGTGCAACGGGCCAGGAGTCCCGGCCGTGCGCTGCACAGGCTGCGCCACCAACTCGACGCACTGCTGCCCATCGACGTCCTGACCATCCACTACCCAGACCACCGAGGCCAGGTCCAGCTCAATATGGCCTTCAGCCGCGCCACCCTCACCGCCATCCGCCGGGCCGCGGCCACCCGGGGCCAGCGGTTCCAGGACTTCCTCAGTCAGCGCGTGACCGCAGCTGTTGCCCGGCACGAACAGGAACGCGCCCAGCGCCTGACGGCACAACTGGAAAGACTGCTCGCCGACCACACAGCCGAGGAAGTGCTGGCCTGCACAGCCAGCGCCCTTCTCGCCCACCGCGTACCACCAGGCCAGTAAGGCTTCTGCGGCACTCCACAGAGCCGACCGCCGAAACCTCCCTCTTCCCTCCCTCTTCCGCGGAGTCCTTGGTGCCCACCCCGACCGACGAACAGACCGAAGCAGCCGACGCCTTCCGCTCAGGCCACCACCTCGTCCTGCAAGCAGGTGCCGGCACCGGAAAGACCAGCACGCTGATCCAGCTCGCCGCCGGCACCAAGCGCCGCGGCCGCTACGTCGCCTTCAACAAGGACATCGCTCACGACGCCTCATCACGTTTCCCCCGCACCGTGCTCTGCAAGACCGCCCACGCCACGGCCTACGCCGCCCTCGGCCACCGTTACACCCACCGTCTGAACAGCCCCCGCCAGCCCGCCTGGAAGACCGGCCAGGCCCTCGGCATCACCCGAGCCATCCGAATCGGCGACCACGACGTCAGCCATCGGACCCTGTCCCACACCGTGCTGCGCACCGTGACCCGCTACTGCTACTCCGCCGAGCGCACCCTGGCCCGCCACCACGTACCGCACCTGCGGGGTCTGGGAACACCGGCCGAGCAAGCCCAACTTGCTTCTGAGATCCTGCCGTTCGCTGTCAAGGCCTGGGCCGACCTTCAAGACCCCGAGCAGGGGGTCGTCCGCTTCGAACACGACCACTACCTGAAGATGTGGGCCCTGACCGAACCGAAGATCGACGCGGACTTTCTCTTCCTCGACGAGGCCCAGGACACCAACCCCGTGCTGGAACAGGTCTTTACCGCCCAGCGCGACCACGCCCAACTCGTCATGGTCGGCGACTCCGCCCAGGCCATCTACGGCTGGCGCGGCGCCCGCGACGTGATGACCGGCTTCGACGCCACATCCCTCACCCTGACCCGCTCCTTCCGCTTCGGCCCCCGCCTGGCCGAGCAGGCCAACCGCTGGCTGCAACTGGCCAGCGCACCCATCCGCCTGACCGGCACCGACACCATCCCCACCGAAGTCGGCACCCTTGCCCGCCCCGACGCGGTGCTCTGCCGCACCAACATCGGCGCCATGACCGAAGTCATGCACCTGCTCGCCGACGGCCGCCGCGTCGCCCTGACCCGCGGCGGACACACGCTGACCGCACTGGCACTCGCGGCCCTCGATCTCAAGCAAGGTCGCCGCACGAACCACCCGGAACTGGTCCTGTTCGCCTCCTGGGGCGAACTCCAGGACTACGCCGCCTACGACCCCGCCGGCGGCGATCTCCAGCCCTTCGTCGATCTCGTCGACACATACGGACCCGACGCCATCCTCGCCGCCGTCGACGAACTCACCGACGAGCAGCACGCCGACGTCACCGTCTCCACCGCCCACAAGGCCAAGGGCCGCGAATGGGCCGCCGTCAAAATCGCCGACGACTTCCCCCCGCCCAAAGACACCGACCAGCACGACGCACACGGCCGCCCGATCCCGGAGCCGGTCAACGACACCGACGCGCGTCTCGCCTACGTCGCGGTCACCCGCGCCCGCCACCACCTCGATCTCGGCGGTCTGTCATGGATTGACAGCCACCCCTACGTTCTCTAGCCCGGCTCCATGGTGTTGCCCGGTCGTGCCGCTCTCGCGAATCAGGACCTTCAGCCGTCACGGCGAGGTCCGCCTGACCGGGCCGGCGGATCGCCCCTCGCGACTTTTGCCTCAGATGACCAATGTGGGCACGCATGTTCTAGTCAACAACATCGGATCATATTAGATCTTCCGGACTTACGGAGCAGCCGCTACCATCACGCGCAAACACATTCGCCAGGGGGGCGTCGTTGGAAGAGCGCTTGGTGCCGGTCAACGCCCTCTTGGGCCTATGTACGCCGAACGACATCAACCCTGCTGTGCTGAGCCATGCCGGATTCAGGATCGTAGGCCTTGAGATCACTGTGGCCTGCTCTGTGGGCGGCAGAGTGACAATTGATGTCGTCCTGCTCAATGAGGCCGAGTCGCACCTCGTTTTCTGCGAGTGCAAGTCAGGAAATAACATTGAGAACGAGCAGGCCGAACGCTACGGAATGATCGACCCGAAATCCGTCGTCACTGCTGCGGCTATTACGCTCAGCAACAGGAAGCCTCTGACGTCGGAGGTGCTGTACGTCTGCCTCGCCGACAAATCTGAGCGAATCATTCAGGGGCTGGACGGTATTTCCGCGGACTATGCACTACTCACGGTCAGTGATTCCGAGGTCGCCTTGAGGCGGGCGGAAAATGCTTCAGAGATCCTCCGGGATGCTTTCCCTGGGGGCTCGGTCAAACTGCCTGCACCGCCGGCGCGAATCATTGACTTTGACCACGACTCGCCCGTCTCGGTCTTCGTTGACAAGGTTCGCCCATACCTCATCAGGGCTGCGGCCCGAAGGATTGAAGAAGTCTCGGTGCCCCGGATCGCCGAAGATCTGTGCGTTCATTATCGAAGATACCAACAGGCGGTCAGGCAGCAGATCGCCAAGCGATTCCAAACGGCTCTGCGTCAGCTGAGCGCCGAAGACCCCGACACCTATCGTTACGAGCAAGTGCCCGGCGGTGGGCCTGAAGGTGTGGTAAGGCTACTTCGTACCCCTGAGGAGTTTGACCACCGAGGCCGCACTGTCGCGTATCAGTCACTGGCGCGGGTATCTAGACGACGCAAGGGGAAGTCGGTCGATCCGAACCAGCTCGATCTGCTGGCCGATGTCGAAGGATCTTCCGAGATGGAAGACCCCTCCGAACCGTCCGACGATGAAGAAGAGGGCCTGGAAGGAGAGGAGACGTCATGACCACGCGCGCGGACATGATCGACCGCTTGGGGTGCGATGTGTCCTCTCCCACCAGGACCATCGTGGTGGAGGCCCACGACCCGAGTGGGTCCTCCTCGCCGGACGACATCATGGCGATCATCTTCGGCTCCTCGAATTTCATGGAGACGGACGACGCCTATGTCAAACGAGCATTCGTCAATGACGGCGAGGTATGGGTTGACCAGCTTCAGGGCCGCTTCTGGTCCATCCACACGAAAATGCCTATGGGCGGGATCCTCCCGGTCCTGAAAGAAAAGATCGAGAGTCACCGAGAGCTGGACTGGCTCTGGCTTCCGTCGAATCATCTGCAGAACCTTTGGCCAGGTGCCAGTTCGAACCGCGTCAAAACAAAATTCCAAGGACATGACTTCCTGCCTGCCAGCGATCCTGCACAAGACCTGAGCATCAACCTCGCAGGTGGTGGCGCCGAGCGGCTTCTCGCCTACATCTCGCAGGAAGACAACTACCGCTCTGCGGTCTCCTTTGACAGTGTTCAGGTCTCTGTCCGGGATTCCATCGGCAGACTCGACGAAGCGGTTCACCGTATGGGGAGATTCGCAGTCACGGGAGACTTCGAATATCATCTCCAGTTCGTGAACATCATCGTGGGCAGGTATCGAAAGCTTGTAGAGCTGTGTGAACAGTCTTCATTGGCGTGGAAACCGATCGACGGAAGTTCTGATGACGGGTTCACGTTCAGCGGGGGCCCGATCGCAATTCGGTTCAGCCGTGAGATCCCGGACATGGAGCAGTTTGCCGCAAGCTTGTTTGCGGCCAGACAGCCATTCCGATTGTGGGGAATCCCGCAGTTCAAGGATGACGTGGTCTACGTCGACGCGGTCGATTTGCATGTCGGTCAGCAGGTCAGAATGGAAATTGGTCGGCAGTGGATGCGGGTCCACTTGGAGTCCGGCGGATGCGGAAATGCCATTGCCCGGCTGATCAGTAATCTTCAGCATCGTTTTGACAGCAGGCTTGAATTCGTGGATCCGTCGCTGCAAAGCGCGCTGGCTCTGCCTGCTCCCGCCGGTGTCTGAACTTTCGCTCAGCCGGAGCTGAGGGGAATGCGGCGGGCGTGCAACGCTGTCCAGTCCGCAGGAGCGGCTGAGAGCGGCGGCGGTGGCGGTACGGGCAGCCCTGGCGGGGTTGCCTCGTGTCCGCAGCCGCCGTCCGAAGACAGCACGGCCGGCCGGGCCCCGGTGCGGCGTCCTGGGGGCTTCCCACGTCGCGAATTCACCTGCACCCCCAACGTGCACTAACTTTCATGCGAGTTGGGGGTGGGGGAGTGCCGCAGAGTGCGCACAGCCGGGTGGAAACGGCCGTTGCTCCCGCCCGTTGGCCACGCCTCTCGGCCCTGCGAGTCGTCCGCCGCCTCCCCGTGGTTCCGAAGCCGGTGGCCGGCGAGGCCTTCGCTTCCTGGGTTGATCGTGTCGCCTGCAAGCTGGAGACCGCTCCTGGCCAGGCCGCCCGCGCACTGGGGCTGGAGTGCCGCGGGGGCGCCTCCTCGACACGACCGCTGTTCTTCGGGGTGACGCTTTCCTCGGCCAGCCTCCGCGGCCTGCGGGACGCGACCGGACTGGCGGCCCGCGACCTGCGCCGGATGCAACTCGCCCGGTACGAGGGGAGCGCACTGGACCTGACCGGACTGGATCTGGCCAGGGAAGCGTCCCTGACCGGTGTGGCCATCCGCGAGTGGATGATGCCGACCTCCAGCCGGGCCTGCCCGCACTGCCTTGCGGAAGGCCCTGTCTGGCCGCTGTGGTGGCGTCTGGGGATCGCCGCAGTGTGTCCCCGGCACCGGTGCCTGCTGATCGACGTGTGCCCCGCGTGCGGCGTCCGTCTGCGGCGCGGCAGCAAGCGCGCCTTTCGCGGGCTGCTGACCCGGCCGCCGCTGCCCGCACCGGGCCAATGCGGCAACCGGCCACCGGACGGTCCGAAAGGCCGTGCAGGCCTGTGCTGTCAGCCGCTTACCGCCATCCCCACCACCACCGTCCCCGATCCGCTGGTGGCCCTCCAACGGCACGCGCTCGACGTCGCCGAAGGTTTGCCTGCCCGGCTGGCGGGCGAGCCGGTTTCCGGCGCCGACTGGTTTGCCGCCCTACGGTTCCTCACCGCCATGGCCCGACTCTCCGCTGACAACGACGACTTCGGCGGCCTTCCGGGCTTCGCGGCTGAAGCATTCCTCCAGGGCCAGCAACTGCGCGAGGCCAAGCAGCGCGGTGGAAGCGGGAGCCAGCTGGGTGCGATGCCCGCGACGGCCACCCAGGCGCTGGCCTCACTCACTCTCGCCAGCCGGGTACTTCAGGCTCCTGATGAGGATGCCGGTGCAGGGCGTCTTGCCCTGTGGGCACAGCGTGCGGCCGCACGGCGGCGGGCGGCCGGAGGAGGCGATCCATTGCGTCACCTGACACGTCCCGCCGTCCTCGATCGCATGGCGGCTGCCGTCTCCCCGCGTCCGTCCCGTGTCGCCGGTGCGCTGAGCGTCGTCGAGCCCCGGCTTCTGGACTCCTGGAACATCCCGCATCTCGCTGACCCGGCCGCCTACCGGGCCGTCATCGCCGTCCACCTACCCGGCACCGCCGAAGTGTCCGGACGACGTCTTACGGCGCTCGCGCTCGCCCGCCTAGCCGGGGCCCCCAGTTGGGCCGGGGCCGCCACTGCGCTCGACATGGACGCCCGCAAGGCCGCCCGCGCTGCCAACACCCTCGTGCAGCGGATCGAGGACCCCGACGCTTTCTGGACCGCGGTCCGTACGACGGCGCAGCGGATGCGCGAGCGGGGCGTGAGCGACTACGCGGCCCGAAGAGCTGCGCTCGCCGACCTCCGCGAGATCCCCCACCGCGACCTCGTCCCGGTCTTCCACCCGCTGGGCCGGGATGTGACCTGGCAACGGCAGCGACACGCCGCCGCATGGGTCTGGCAGCACCTGACCGGCGGCGACGTGCATGAAGCACCCGCCTATGCCCTCGGCTGGGAGGACGGCACGACCACCGGGTCGATACGTGAGGGCTGGCGGCGCTTCCACACCAGCCTGCCCACCCCGGCCGCCGCCGCCCTCACCGCCTGGGGGACGGCCCATCTCGCCCAGAAAGGATGCTCATGACTCCGCCACGGACCCGCACCCTGCGGCCAGTGCGCCGCAGCGGTCACGACCGGGCCCTTGTCCACTACTACGACGCGGGCGGCACCGAACGCCTCATTCCCGCTAGACAGGCTGCACGTGTCGCTTTCGAAGACGCGCTGCCCGCCCGCGAGATCCCCTCCTACGCGGGACAGCACCACACCCCCGGCCACTACTGGTCGGCCACCACCGACCGGATGATGGGCTATGAGTCCTACCTGGAGTCGAAGTGGATGAAGCTGCTCGACTTTGACCCCGAGGCAACCGCGTTCAGCGCCCAGCCCTTCACCATCGAAGCCCACGACGTCGAAGGCCGCTGGGAGCACACCCCCGACCTTTTCGTCCGCCGGAGCGACGGCTCGGCGCTGCTGGTGGACGTGAAGCACGACGACCGGATACCGGTGCCGGCCGTCGTGCGCCAGGCCCGCCGGACCACCGAACTGTGCCGGCAGCTCGGATGGGACTACGCCATGGTGGGCGAACCTGATCCACTGCGCTGGGCCACCGTCTCCTGGCTCGCCGGATACCGCCGCCCACTGCATGCAGGAAAAGACCTGGCCGGCCCGCTACTGCAACTCGCCCGGCAACCCGTCCCGATCGGCAAGCTGGTGAGCTTCCAGACCTTGCCCGAACTGGCCCGGTCCGTGGTCTACCACCTGATGTGGCACCACCACCTCGCCTTCGACTCAACCCGTCCGTTGCGCGACCACACCCGCGTGTACGCCGCCCGGGCCGGAGGGCCGCATGAGTAGTCACCGCCTCGCCGTCACCGACTGGATCGAGTTCGAGGACGAACGCCACCAGGTCGCCGGAGTCGACGGGGCCACCGTGCGCCTGCGCTCGGAGAGCGGCCGGATGCAGACCATTATGCTCACCGTCCTGCTCGCCGACGCTACCTTCCGGGCGGCCGTCGAGCCGCCGCCCAAGTCACTTGAGGAAGACGGGACAGGCCTGGACCCGGCGGGCATCCTCGTTGGCCTGGACGACACCGTGAAGGACGCCGCGCTGAAGCTGGAGGCCCACCTGCTGGAGGCCATGACGGGCTACCGATCCGGTGACCCGCTCGACGCCGCGCCGGATGAACCCCTCCCGCCTTACGATCCCGCCCTCGCGCAAGTTGCCCGCGTCCAGGCCAAAGCCGAGGAGCTGGGCGTCACCGAGCGGTGGCTGTGGAAACTGTGGGCACGGCGCACCGAATATGGTCTGTGGGGGCTGGTGGATAAGCGCAAGGCGCGCGTCCGCAACCCACTGAGGAACCTGGACCCGCACGTGATCCAGGCCATCCGCGACCAGGCCGCCGCCGAACGCTTCGACAGTTCCGCGACCATCGGCAACCGCTTCTACCGCCGTACCCAAAACCGCCTCGACGCCGACCACGGTCCCGGCGTCATTGTGCTGCCCGCCCGGGACACCTTCCGCCGCGCGGTCGCCTACCTGCTGGACAAGAGCCCGTCCGACCCCGCCTACCAGCGGGCCTCGGCCGCCAACCAGCCCGACCGGCCCTTCGGCAACGTGATCGCCATCCGCCCCGGTGAAGTCGTCATGCTCGACACCACCCCGCTGGATGTCCTCGCCTACGACCCCGGCACCGACACCACGGTCCACGTGGAACTCACCGTCGCCCTCGACGTGGCCACCCGCTCCATCCTCGCCTGGAGGCTGACCCCCAAGGGCACCAAAGCCATCGATATCGGCCTGCTGCTCGCCGACGTGATGACACCGGAGCTGATGCGGCCCGGCTGGTCCGACGCCCTGCGCTACCAGATGCTCCGCGTCCCCTACGAACGGCTGCTGACCGTGGACGAACGCCTGGCCGAGGCTGCCGCCCGGCCTGTCATCTACCCCGAGACGCTGCTGTACGACCACGGCAAGCCCTACAAGTCCGACGTCGTCCGGCGGGCCTGCACCCGCTGGAAGATCAATCTCCAGGACGCCCGCAAACTCAAGCCCACCGACAAGCCGCACGTGGAACGGCTGTTCAGGACCATCCGCCAGCAGTTCGCCGAACACGTCGCCGGCTACAAGGGCTTCAACGTCGCCTACCGAGGCCAGACTGCCGACAAGCAGGCCCGGTGGACCATCGACGAACTGGCCGAGTTCTTCGCCGAGTACGTCATCGCCGTCTACCAGCGCAAGCACCACCGCGGGCTCATTCTGCAAGGCTTTCCGGACCTGCACGTCTCCCCGAACGAGGCGTACGCGATGGCGCTGGGCTCGGCCGGCTACGTGGACTGCCCGCGTGAGGCCAACATGTACTTCGAACTGCTCCCGATCGAAGAGCGCGTCATCCACCCCTACGGCGTTGAACTGAACTGCCTGACCTACAACGCCGACATTCTCTACCTCTACCGCAATGCCAAGTCGCCCTACCCCAGCGAGCTGTGGCCCATCCGCTACGACCCCAGGAACCTCCTGCACGCCTACTTCCTGGACCCGGCCGACGGGCGCTGGCACGTCCTGCGCTGGACCCACGCCCTCGGCGAGCATCAACCGTT
>Ga0307514_10003641_pt1 | contig 14629 bp, 16 predicted proteins | sample 16_EM_MG_FD_203088 | JGI IMG/M metagenome (GOLD analysis project Ga0307514, IMG submission 203088) | Populus trichocarpa ectomycorrhiza microbial communities from riparian zone in the Pacific Northwest, United States - 16_EM | ecosystem: Host-associated > Plants > Roots > Unclassified | place... | reverse complement strand
GACGATGGAGGGCTGCTGCGGGGGGGGGTTGAGCTTGAGGTGGAGGGCAGTGCGGTCCGCGGAGGAGGTGTATACATGGCCGGGGTCCGAGGGCGGGACGTGGATGGCATAGATGCTGGTTTCGTGGGGGGTCAGGGGGGGTGCGGATTCGGTAGGCGAGCGGCCGTCAGCGGGGATGGTCCAGGTGCGGATCTCGCGGTTGGAGGAGCCGGAGAAGATGTGGTATGATGGGGTAGGGGCGGTGGCGGTGGCGGTGGGGTCGAGAGCGAGACACAAGACGCCCCGGGAGTGCGATGTAAGCGTGGAGAGTTTTTGGGTGGTGTGTGGATCATAGATGTTTATCGTTGCGTCGGAGGAGCCGGAAAGGAGTAGCCCCGGGGAGTCTGGGACGGCGCAGGGCAGGGGTGGGAGGTAGAGGAGACATTTGACAAAGTCGGTGTGCGCATTGGGAAACCGGCGGAGGAGAGCGCGTGTGAGGACATTGAAGGCGAGGATGGATTTGTCCCACGACGAGGTGTAGAGAGTGTATGTTTGGGCAGAAGGGGGGGAAAGGGCGAGGGAGGTTACGGGGGCAGTGTGGCCTCGGTATAGGTGTGTGCCTTTGGTGTTTGACTGTGGGGGAGCTTCCACGGTAGTGTCAGCCAGTGCATGTGTGTGGGGGGGCGTAGGCGGGGGGCTGTGTGGCGGGGCAGGGTGTGGCGGGGTTGTGGGGGGAGGAAAGGAAGCAGGAGGGACTCACAGATAGCTGGACTCGGCGCGCGAGACCGGCAGACTCGGCGACAAAGACGTGATCTGGGCTCGTGGGGTCGGCGAGCACGGCGAGGATCTTTGAGCCGACGGGGATGGGGGAGCCATGGGTGTTTGAGGACCGGAGAGTGCGGCGGGCGGCGAGCGCGAGGGAGGTGGAGGTTTGGAAGAAGCGATCTTTGTCTGTCGTGATGGACATGGCGGTTGGTGCTTCAGTATGTGGCACCGCAGTACGGATAATGTGCTGTATATACACCACCTGAACTGCTTGCTACAGTACCTACCAATGCTGTGCCCATTCATATGCTGAAGCCATGGACTCCTAGCAATGGAGGCATCACCGCTTCCATCTTTGAAGTGATGGCTTTAATGAGGAGATGGCACCGGGAACGGACAGGAGCGATGGTTCAGTGAGGGCTGGTAGTCTGATGAGATTGAAGCCATGCCAAGGGATACGTTAGTCACGTGATATTAATCACCTGACTCGGATAAAGTAAGTACTCTGTATATGCTGATTGCTATGTACTGGATAAAAAGGCTTATGAATGAATTGTTTTACTGGGGGTATACTTAAAGAACATCTCTGTCCGGAGATTTAATCTATAAAGATAAAGTATATTTAAGCACCAGGTTTTCGACCGTAGTTTTGTAAACTGCTGTATTTTTGGAGCATTTTTGGAGGCCAAGATACGCTTGGTGTTCGCACCCAGACCTCCCCAACACACACGAAGCAAACCCTCCTGGATCCTTCGTGCGGGTCTATGCGACTCCAGCTCATTCCCCTGCCTCATCTTCATACATCAATATTGTGACCTGCATCTTGCATCTTGTTTCCATAGGCTCGGCATCCTAGGTGCAGCCCGACAAAGCCAAACAGTTGACTCGTAACACAAACAGGCTTCCCCACCTTTCAACATTACTTGCTGTTTACAGTGATCAATATCTGGTAAACCTTATGAGTGAGAGAGACAGCACTTCAGAGTCCAGTAAGTCGCTTAATCCTGAGGTGCTTGCGCAAGCTGATTCAATGTTAAGCTTCTGGACAACCTAACCTTTTTTTAACGCCCGATGAGAAGAGGCTCTTTGGGCAGCTGTTCCAAGCAGCTGATAGCGAGGGCCTTAATGTTGTGACTGGAGAGCTTGCGGTGAAGTTCTTTGAGAAGTCGGGCCTGAACCCACGGATTTTGGGCGAGGTGAGAACTACTAGCTCTGGATATACTAGAGTTTGGACTGACCCCTGGGGATGCTAGATTTGGGGGATTGCAGACACCGAAAATCGAGGGCTCCTTACGCAGACGGGGTTCAGTGTTGCTCTGAGGTTAATCGGTCAAGCACAAGCCGGCCAACACCCACGACCAGAGCTTGCCCTGCATCGTTTGTTTGCCATATATCATCCTATCGCAAGGGACAAATGCTAATGCGACCCCCAGCTGGCCCACTTCCTCGCTTTGAGGGAGTAGGCGCTCCTTACCCGCCCACGGCACCCCCAACAACATCTTCACCTCCTCCTCCGGGACATATACCTCAAGCGCCACAAGGCGGGGTGCGAGTTCCACAGCTCACTGAGGCAGATTGCAAGAAGTTTACGGACCTGTTCCAGGTTTCCGGAGCTGTAGATGGAATTTTGCCAGGCATGTGACATCTAGCCGAGAGAGGGTATACAGGCACTGACAATCGGCAGGTGATGCTGCAAAGGGGATTTTCACCAGGGCGAAATTGCCCAACCAGACACTGGGACTCATCTGGAGCCTTGCAGATCGAAACCAGAAAGGAGCTTTGACATGCCCAGAGTTCGTTGTTGCTATGCATTTGATTAACTGCACTAAGAATGGGAGTCTCCAGGCTCTTCCTCCTGCATTGCCCCCAGCTTTATATGAGGCTGCCTCGGGACGACCCCCTGCTAGGCCACAGGAGCGAAGACCAACAGGAGGTCGCGTACCACCAAATATACCCACAGTACCTCCAATACCAAAACAATTTAGCGGCGGTCGTGCTCAGTCCCCGCTCTCGAGGCAGTTTACGCCTCCAGGACCTCTGCACCCGAACCTAAGTGGAGGTGCGCCGCCTCCTCCGGATTGGGCTATCACCCCTCGTGAAAAGCAAGAGTTTGACAATCTATTCAACTCCGTTGATCGAGCCGGAAAGGGTTTCATCACGGGTGAGGAGGCGGTTCCATTTTTCTCAAACTCCAAGCTTCCAGAGGATGTTTTGGCCACTATCTGGGATCTTGCCGATATCACCAAGGCAGGGCGGCTGAGCAAGGATGAGTTTGCAATTGCAATGTACTTGATACGACAACAGCGGTCACGAAGAGATGGACAAGGCTTGCCAGAAACTCTCCCGTTGAATCTTATTCCCCCTCGAATGAGGGCTCAATTGTCCGGCAATGCTGCACCGCAGTCACAATTCTACCAAGCGCCACCAGCTCCTCCACCACCGGCTAGCTCTATGGATGATTTGTTTGGTCTTGATTCATTTGGTTCTGGCCCCACAGCGCCAACTACCAATGCCCCTCCAGTTACAGTTCAGGCCTTCAGTTTCTCAGGGTCAGCAAAGACTGGGGCTCCCACGATACCAACCACTCAGGCCCCCATGTTTGCACTCCCAGAGCAGAAATTCGTCCCTACATCACAGTTTGGGCAAATGTTGGCGACTTCAGCAACAGGGGGGTCAACATCTTCTTTGCCAACGCGGCCGGCACCTTCTACAATGGATGACCTTCTAGGAGGCGAGGACGAGCAGATGAAGAAAATAACCCCTGATACGATGGAGCTTGCGAATTTGTCTAATCAGATTGGCTCATTGACCAAGCAGACGCAGGAGCTCAAGAATAAGCGTGCTTCTACAGAGCAGGAACTTAATGCCTTCAACTCACAGAAGCAGGATATTGAAGCGCGATTGGCCCAAATCAAGTCTCTCTACGAGCGAGAAGCGAAGGATGTGAAAATGGTGGAGGGCAGATTGGTGGCGGCAAGGAATGAGGTTATCAAGATGCGTCAGGAGTGTTCTATTACTGAAGCTAGCTACAATGAGCTCGTAGCTAAGAAGCAAGAGATTGTAATCCAGCTTGAGCAGGACCAGCGAGAAAATCAGGACTTGAAGGAAAGGATGAAGATGGTCAATGTTGAAAACGCACAGCTGAAGCAACAATTGGAGAAATTGCGCTTGGAGGCAAAGCAGCACAAGGGGTTAGTTGCCATTAGCAAAAAACAGCTCGCTACTTCTGAAGCGGAGCGAGATAAACTAAATTCAGAGATCGATGATCTTAGGTCTGCCGCTGCCGCTGCCGCTGCCCCTTCCCAAAGCCCCCTCCCTCCAGGTAGTCCGACCCCCTCTCAAGCAAGCACGAATCCATTTTACCGCGCAAGATCACCACCCGCGGCAGCAACGGATTCGCCTTACCAATCTCCGTATGCTACTGGGAGCTCTAACTTTGTGTCTCAGCAACAGCAGCAGCCTCAGCAAACCAATTATGAGGATGTCTTTGGTCCAGCTTTTGATAGCCAGCCCGCGCCTGGGCCCCCTCCCTCGACTACCTTTAGTCATACTGCGCAGTCTGGCCCATCGGTAGTCTCGGCTTCGGAAGGGCCCTTCGATCACTCCACCCCACCAACCTCACCACCAGCTTCGTCATACCAGAATTCTCCGTCGAGCTTTGACAATCCCCCACCGCCATCCGCTGCTTCCCAAATGACATCTGCATTCCTTCCTCTCCCAATCAGCCGTGCCGAATCTGTCACATCATCAGTACAGGTCAATGCGCCTGCAAGCACTCACGATGGGAATCTTTCACGACCAGACACGCCAACAAACTGGATGAATGCACCGGCTACAGTAGATAGTCCCACTAGAGAAAGAGATGTTTTCATGAGGCCTGCTGAGAGAAGGGAAAGCACTAGTATGAGGAGCGATCCCGGTACTGAGGGAAGACCTGGGTTCTCTAAGGAAGACAATAGGAGTCCATTTGCGGCTACAATCTCAAAGAATTTGACTGGACCTCCTACGTCTAGTGAGGAGCAGAAAGGGAATGAGAAGAAGGACTCGTTTGGGTTTCCCGCTTCCAGTTTGTCCGGACTCCCGGGTGCATTTCCTTCACCCTTGAAGCCCTCGGCTACTGGTGAGAGTACTCGAAGCAATAAGAGTGTTAGTTTTGCACCAAGGCCGGATCAATTTGGCCTAAACAGGGTTGACGAAAGGGCACCATCTGCAAGCAAGGATGATATGGATGCTGCCTTTGCATCCCTTGGTCAACCAAAGGCCAACCTTCAGGGACAGAATACTGGCGGCTCTAACCATTCTGCAAAGTTTGACAAGGAATTTCCGCCCATTGAGTTTCCCCAAGACGATGACAGTGATAGCGATGCTGGTGGAGGGTTTGAAGACGACTTTACTACTGCATCACCTGTTCAGACTCGCCCAAGCCTTGTTCCACCCACCACAGGCGCTCCACCAGAGAATATCGAGGGCTCCAAGCCAGGAACTCCGCTCCCAACACAGAAAACTGCCGATACCAGCTTGAACCCCTTCCCCCACGAAGGAATGTTTGATAGTCCTAGTGATCCGTCCAAGTCACCCCAGCCCTCACAGATGAACTTGTTCCCTGTCCCTCCAACAAACACAAAGACACTTACTAAGCCTCCTGTTGATGAGTTCGATGATGACGCCTTTGGAGACCTTGCGCCTGCTCAGGAGGCTGATGGGAAGGGGGACCATGATGATTTTGGAATCCTAGCTGCGAGCGACGGTCTCGATGATTTTAATCCAGTTTTTGATTCACCAGCTCCCAAGGCACGGGGTGACAAGAGCCTGCATATCACGGATGATGAGGAATTCACAAGGTTTAACTTCAACATTGATACCCCGGCTCAGGTACAGCAGCAGCAGCACACAGGAGCAAGCACAACAAGCGGTCTTAAGACGGCATCAAATGAGGATTGGGACAGGATATTTGCGGGGTTGGAAGACAGCAAGCAACAAGCGCCTAGCACTGGAGCAACACCACAGGGAGAAAATACTAGCGCAACAACGGGCGCTGGAGAAGTGAGCGGAATTTCTGGAACTGGTACGGGCCCCATTTCTAATACTAAAGATGACCATGAATGAAATTGACTGGAATGGGTTTTTAGAGAAAGTTCTTTAAGCATTGGAGAAGCTTGAATATAATGCTGAACCGGTACGGTACGTACCCAAGTATGGCATATTCTGGATGAATTTTAACCCGTGGGCAGATAGGCCACGGAATTATTTGCTTGATAATAATGGTGCTTTGCGTTGCTTCAGGAATGCGCTAGCATATGTTTGTGGATCTATGTTTGTATCAAATTCCCATTCGCCTCCTTTTTTTCATATCTTACAGCCTGGATGGGGTGCAATTTATTTTTATTTTTAATTCTTTTTTTTGGAGGCCAATGTGTTGGAATATTTGCTGTTGGAGGCTCAATTCTAAAGATGAATATCCGTATCTCTCTCAGCCAGTTACTTGTGCCAAGCAACCTTGCCATAACCTAGTCTTGCGTATGACGACTTGAGCAGCTTGGCATCATCACCTAACCCTGAGCCATTGCCAAGTGTCTGATTGCAAAACTCTTCGAGTCGCAGCGGGGGCACCTCTGAATTCCTGTTGCATTTTTTTCTCCTCCCTTTTGATTCTGCGTTGACATCAATCCGAGATTTTTGTTTCACCCCTGGCTCTCTCCTACGTCTCGTCGACCCCACACAGCCGCTTGGAAGCACAGACAGCAAATCGAGGCGCCGCAGTAGCGTGCATGTAAACGAAACGATACAGAGTGATTGATTCCTTCCTCGTCTCCAGTCCTACCGAAATCACTTTTTGCGGTCGTCTCCCCAATCATTACCATACCATCTAACCACCCCGAAACGCCAAATCTTACCAGCCGTAGGGAAGCCGACGGAAAAAAATCACCAGCTCTTTGCTTTTTCATAACAAGCAAACAAACAAACAAACAAACAATCCATCAGTCTGCAGCCTCCAAATACGAAATAGATTGTCAACCCAAACAAACTGAGGATTCACCTGCGCAGTACAAGTACCAGGAAAACGATCAAAAATGTCTGGAGGTAAAGGAAAGTCTCATGGGGGGAAGGCTGGGCCAAAGGGGAGGACGCAGATTAGCCATAGTGCGAAGGCAGGTTTGCAGGTTAGTTGATGGTTGTTTGTCCCTGTCATACTGTGATTTCGATGCAGTGGTTTGTTTATTGGTTGGAGTTCTAGGTGGGAGGCTATTTGGGTACAGGCCTTGACGAAACCTACCTGCACGGATGAGAGAAGATGGCTGAGCGACAGAAGAAAGGATGGAGCATTGTATCAACATCTCGTTATTGGAATCCGACAGACAGACATGGGCAACATTGAGTGCGAACGGTTGTGGGATCAGTGACATTTTGTGGAACGTGATGGAGCAATTGGGAGCGAATCTCTTGCAGAGAAGTAGGACGACAACACCCAAAGGCCATCTTCTCTCGAGCAGGCAGATGCATACTTTTCTTGGAAACACGCGTAAAGAGGAGGAAACTCAAACCAAACCAAACCACACATCGTAGCTATATCGTTATCGTTTACTAACATTCTAATCCCATGTAGTTCCCATGCGGTCGTGTAAAGCGCTTCCTCAAGAACAATACCCAAAACAAGATGCGTGTTGGTGCCAAAGGTAAGCCTTCCACTCCCTTCTATTTCCATCCATAAAAACTCGGCTAACATCTCATCAGCCGCCGTATACGTCACTGCTGTTCTCGAATACCTCACTGCAGAAGTCCTCGAGCTTGCTGGTAACGCCGCCAAGGACCTCAAGGTCAAGCGTATCACCCCTCGCCATCTACAACTTGCCATCCGTGGTGACGAGGAGCTGGATACACTCATTAGGGCGACGATTGCGTTTGGTGGTGTGTTGCCACATATTAATAGGGCGTTGTTGTTGAAGGTGGAGAAGAAGAAGGCGAGTTCTTCAGCGGCGACGGTGCAGCAGGGGGGGGGGAAGTAAACACCATACATACTGCAAAAGTCGTGGATATGTATACATACGATAGGAGATTGTTGGTGACGTATTTGTGTGTGTTTGTTTGTGTATGACGAAGATGAATGTGTGCGGGTGAGGGGGTGGTGGCATGATTTTAATGGAATAAAATAGTATGAATTTGAGGGTAAGATGAGAGCGTCTGGTGGAAGGAGAAGTATTCTCAGCTTGATATCAGTTGTTTGAATCATTACCTCGCTGGCTCCTTTATCATGGCAAAACCCACTCACTTCCGGAGGTTGTGCAAGAGGGGAGGATCAATTTAGGAGATGTAACATTTTTTTTTTTTTTTTGTCTTGACTGCTTTTTTTTTTCTTTTTTCTTTTTTCTTTTTTTCCCCCCGAATTTGTGTCTGTCTGTCTGTCCGTTTGGTGTCTTGTCTTGTTTGTTGACTGGGACTGAAATAAATATCCATGACCTTGTTTTTTTTTCATTTCCTTTCTTTTTTTTTCCTTTCTTTTTTTTTTTAGTTGGGTTTGTTTTGTACTCTACTCTTGTTTTTTTTTTGTTTTTTTTTTCCTTTCTTTTTTTTGTGTGTACAGTATGTAGGTACCGGTACGTGCGTATGTGTTTATGTGTGTATGTGTACCGTATATATGTGTAGTTTAATGGGATTTTCTGGCAAACTCTTTCTCTCCGCCGTCGTCGTCGTCTTAGTAATAGTCTTGGGTGAGGTCTTATATGAGTTAACCCAAGCCACATCCGCCTCATAGCCTAAGGCTCCCTTCGGGGGAAGACTCCAAAAATATATATATGTATATATGGTATATACATATATCTAATATAAAGGATTGGATGTGCATGTATGTTAAATATATAATATACTACATTATACTACAGGTTTAATTAAGGAAGGGAGGGGAGGGAGGTACAAAGATATAAATCTAATATGATATATATTAGATTTAATCCAAATCCAAATCCAAATCCAAATGCAGATAGATACAAATCCAAATGCAGATACAAATACAAAAATACACTTCATCTGCTGAACAAACAAAATAAATAAATAAAAAAACTCCAAAACATTTTCCCCCCTCTGCCCGCTTTGGTTTCCTTTCCCCTTCCCCAGCTGGCCTAAGCCCCAACATCAAAAATACTATTCCTCCAACCCCCCATCTCCCCTTCTCCTACCCTCTCTTCCGAAGCTCCTACCTTAGCAAGGATCGCCCCGGGCCCATGTTCACCAGGAAACAACTCCTCCTCGGCTCCAATCGTCACCACAAACCCTTCACCTCTGCCGCTTCCCCCCCCTTCCAACCTCACTCCTCTCTCTCCCCTCTGCACACCCACCCCTCCACCCCTGCCACCTCTCGTGGCCCTTCTCCTGCCAACCCCTTCAGGCCGACTCAGCACGGCGCGGATCCATGCCTCCAGACTACCTCCGCCCTGGCTCGCAATAGTGGCCACCCTCATGCGTTCGACAAGAGCATGTCCCTCGCGGTCAATAGCCTCGACCGCCGCCCTGACCTTCTCCACAGCAACCCTCTCCACCAGCCTCCTGACCGCTGGCCTCACAACCGGCGCGCACAGCGCCGCCGCCCAAGAGTGGTACGCGTTGTACTTGTACTTAAACCGATCCACGTGAACGCTTACACTGCGGACATGGAACCAGCTATCGGGGGCGACGTCGTCATCGAAATACTCGTCGTAGTTTGCCTTGTCGAGGATGATTTCAAGGGAAAGCGTGAGATCAAGATCAAAGTAGCCCCGGTCTGAGAAGGGTATCATGCCCGTTTTCTTGCGTATGATGAAGGATGTGTCGCGGAGGGTCAGTGTCAGCTGCTGTATGGACAGTCGTGTGTACCCAGAGTAGTGTGGTGTGAAGGTCTGGGCCGAGGTGTACTCGGCGCGGGTGTGTGCTTCAAAGAGGAGCCGGTTCGGGAGGAAGTGGTCTAGGCACAGGCGCACATGTTAGGGTATTTTGTTGTGTGTGTGTGGTGTAAGGAAAGGCACATACCTGATTCAAGCACGACATTTTCCAGGATGAGGTCGTAATCTTTGTCTTGGTACTCGATGCGGGGGAGGGGAATGTACTTGATTTCAGAAATGAGTTTTGGGAGTAGAATGTCAAACATATCACGGACAACCCTGGTGCGGAAGCGGTACCCCCCGACCGTCCCGGCCCCCCCATACCTATCCGGGACAACGAGATCATTCCAAACCTTTTTGCTCGCCTCGACAACCCTCTTGTTGCCCTTGTTGTTTTGGATGGCCGTGGTGTAGGCGTTGACACTATTGAACAGCTTTTCGATGTGCGGGCGATATGCATCTGTTTTTGTCTCGAGCAAGTACTTGCTCCGATCAAACAGCTCGTGCGCTTCCGCGTCTGCAGCGTCGGTAGTAGCGTACCCTGGTTCCTTGATCATCTTTTTGAAAAAGTCTGCTACATCCTCCCAAAAGTTGTTTAAATCTGGGTCGTTTTCCACATCCCCAATCACCTCCGCAAGTGCGTCTCTGACAGAGTCGAGACTCTTTCCGCCGGCAAAGGCCTGAATGATTTCCCTGCCCCGCTGTAGAGCCATGGTGAAGTGTTCATCGTACTGGAGCTGCGTTTTCTTACTCCCTTGTTGCAGAATCGTGTCTTTGATGTGGGCAATGTAGTCACTCATCAGCGAGCCAATAAACTCAAAAGCCTCTTGAAAGTCAGGGTTGGATTGAACATCCGCAACGACCGTCTTGAGGCGGTTGACAACTGCATCCCGGCGCTGCTTGGGGAATTTCTGCTTGAGGTATTCCTCAATTTCGGACCCGGCAGCGTAGGTTTTCCGCCTGGCTTCCTCCGCATACGTGCGGGATTTCTCGGCCGCCTGGCGCTTAAGCTCTGCTCTCGACGGGATACGTCCCCCCGCAGCTTTCCCAGACTCGAAGTGAGAAGTTGCAGCCCCCTCTCCTTGTTCATTTGTGGGGGGGGTGGGCGCTGGCTCGTCGAGATGCGCGAGCTCATCCTCGCTCGGCCGCACCTGGGCCGCAGTAGATTGAGCCTTCTCTGCGGCGTGCGAGGCGTACGAGGCGGTGAGGGAGGCGGCATCGGCAAACATGTCTCGTGCAATGATTGTAAAGTCATTGGCGAGTTTGCGAAACTCGGGGGACGAGTAGAGAAGCCCAAAGAGGAGGCGCAGGCGGGAGTAGAGCTGGTGGATGTCGGTGACAGAGGCGCCGGCACTGGGGAGCTCGGTGGAGATTTGCGCACGGGAGGTGTGGTAGAGGAAGTCTTGGATTTTGTCGTCACCCTAATGTGTATGCACGTTTAGTAAGAATACCCGAATATTCCTCCCCAGTGCCAGCAATCCATCCACGAGTTGTTGTATGATAAACCATATGGAGGGAGAGGGGAGCCGCACATTCTTCTGCTCTGCTAGATCCGCTACCGCCTCTATCCACGCTCTCAGGTCCCGTACAAACTGCCTCCCCGGCGAACTCAGGCTCCGGTTCCTGCTGTCCAGCACGCCCGAGCTGCGCATTGCATAGCGTGCCCAGTGTAGCAGCTGGTCAGTGCCGGGCATGCACCCCGCCCTGAGCGCGAGAATGGCTTCATACGTGCGCAGCTTGTGGTGGATGGAGGCTTCCTTTTGCAGGCGCGCTGGGTCAGAGGTGGGGGGGTTGATGAGGGGCTCGCGCTCGGCGGCACGGCGCTCGTCGCGGGTTGCCATTGGGGAGTATCAAGTTGATATCAGCGCAGGTCTTTTTTGGGGGGTGGTGGTGTTCTGTAAGTAATGAAGATGGATAAAGTACTGTGAGGGGTGTGTGTGGGAGGGGGATGGGGGTGTATAAACACACACACACACGCACACACATACGCCATAATATGATTGCGTCAGTTATCGTCAATGCCCGCCAGACTATCGTCGATGAGGTCGACATGACGACATGGACTGTGAGCAGGTATTCTTGTGTGCAAGTTTAATGTTAGTGATACTGATACTGATTGATAATGTCTGTACTCGATTTGATACTTCATGTTGCTGGGCTGGAGATGGGGTTGGATGATGAAGGGACAGATAAATAGAAGAATGTCCATAGATGAGATGGGGATAGGGATAGGGATAGGGATAGGTAGATGAAGTACAAAATGTAACATATATAACGTATGGGGCTTGGCAATGGATTATGACGGGTATTAAAATGTTATAACATATATAATGGACTCTCTGTATGGGGCTTGGCAATGAATAATGACAGGTACAAAGGTATAACATATTAACATAACATATATAACGGACTCTCTGTTATGGAGCTTATAGTTCTGTAAATCATTCTCGCGTGGTATAGTTAGCTGGCTAATTCCGACTTTGTATACCTTACACCTTTAGATTTTTTTTTTTTTTTTGCAGAGACTGACCCGATTTCCTTCGCTATTTCTACCTTCATTGCCATGATGTTATTATTAGCCACTGGCGCACAGCTTGCCAAACGAAGAAATGTTCCAGTTCCACACACAAAACGGGGGAAGCAAACAATACTGGTACCAGAGGTAGATGGTAGGAAACAGAAAAAGCCGGTATGCTCTCTTTAGAAAGCAGTTAGTAGCTCTCACGTGGACGGATAGAAATAACAGGATGGAATCGATATCGAAGCATGGGTTGCACCCATGGTATTCACATTCCTTGCTTTATTCACGCGGATGTATAAGATCGGCCAGTCCGATATTGTTACCTGGGATGAAGCTCAGTACACATAACCTCCTAGTCGACGGCCATATCCAAGTATACTGATGCTGAGTATAGTTTCGGAAAGTTCGGTTCCTACTACCTTACGAGAGAGTTCTACTTCGATGTCCACCCTCCCCTCGGTAAGATGCTCGTTGGGCTCTCGGGTTATATGGCAGGATACGATGGGTCGTTCGAGTTTGAGTCAGGAGAACAGTACCCAGAGGAAGTAAACTACACTTTCATGAGGATTTTCAATGCCGCCTTTGGAGCCCTCTGTGTTCCATTGGCATATTACACCTCAAAGCAGCTGAAGTTTAGCAAGCCCGCGACCTGGTTGGTGACATTAATGGTTTTATGTGGTATATCCCCCTTATCATATGGTTTATCGGGGGTTGAACTGACATACGAGGGTTTGGGGCCGCATACAGAAAATTCGTATGCAACTATTAGCAGGTTCATTTTACTCGACTCGATGCTATTGTTTTTTACTTTCACTACCATGTTGTGCTTTTCGAAATTCCATAACCTTCAAAACAAATCCTTCTCCGCGGAGTGGTGGACATGGATTGTCTTGACTGGTTTGTCAATTGGATGTGTGGCCAGGTGTGTTGATTCACTGGAATTTCATCCAAGGGTATAATTGTTAATTTCCTATAGTGTGAAATGGGTTGGCCTATTTGTTACTGCACTTGTTGGTCTCTATACTGTCGAGGATCTCTGGAACAAGTTTGGCGACTACAAGATGCCCAAGGCTACTTATGCCATGCATTGGATTGCCCGTATTCTTGGTCTGATCCTGATCCCAGCTGCCGTCTACCTTGCCAGCTTTTATGCCCATTTCACCATCCTTAACAGGAGTGGCCCTGATGATGGTCAAATGAGTTCTCTCTTTCAGGCCAATCTTGAGGGAACAGACCTCATCGATAGCCCTCTTGAAGTAGCTATTGGCTCCAAGGTCACCATTAAAAACATGGGATATGGAGGTGGGCTTCTTCACTCCCACGTTCAAACTTACCCTGAGGGATCGGGTCAACAACAAGTCACTTGTTATCATGATAAGGACGCTAACAACGACTGGTTCTTCTATCCTATCCGCAAGGAGAAGCAGTACGATCCACAGGATGAGGTGCGCTTCATTGGTGACAAGTCCATGATTAGATTGCTCCATGCTCAGACTGGATGCAACTTACACACTCACACTGTTGCTGCTCCTATTACGAAGAAACACAATGAGGTGTCTAGCTATTGCAATGCCACAGGCGGTGATGACAAGGATAACTGGGTTATTGAGGTTGTGGATGATGCCATATCCAGGGACTACTCAAAACTGCGCACCCTTACGACCGCCTTCCGATTGAGAAACCAGGTTCTTGGGTGCTATCTCCGCGCTGGAAATGTCAATCTCCCACAATGGGGGTTCCATCAGATTGAGGTTACTTGTACTAATGAGAACAAGCCTCGCGACACTTTCACTCATTGGAACATTGAATCTCACATTAATTCTGTACTTCCCAAGGCCGACAAAAAGGCCTTCCGATCCCCCTTTTTGAGGGACTTCATCCACCTTAACGTTGCCATGATGACGTCCAACAACGCCCTTGTGCCTGAACCCGATAAGCAAGACGACCTGGCTTCTGAATGGTGGCAATGGCCCATCCTCCATATCGGTATCAGGATGTGCTCCTGGGATGATAACGTCATCAAGTACTATCTCCTCGGAAATCCTATTGTCTACTGGGGCTCTACCGCCTCCCTTGCCATTTTCACCCTTATGCTCTGTTGGTATGCTGTCCGCTGGCAACGTGGATACCCTGATCTTACGCAGGGGGACATTGACCACATTGTACATTCTGGGGTATACCTGTTCATTGGGTGGTTTGCGCATTATCTTCCATTTGCGGCTATGGCGAGAGTCACATATGTCCATCACTATTATCCAGCACTTTACTTTGCAATCTTGACAGCGGGGTTCTGTGTGGATTGGGGGACGAGAAAGCTGCCCAGGCCGCTGTATTATGCCGTGTTTGGAGTGATTTATACGGCTGTGATTGGCGTCTTTGTGCTTTTTATCCCAATTTCGTTTGGCATGCCCGGGGACAATCAGCAGTATGCTTACTTGATGTGGTTTGTGAGTAAACCTTTTTTTTTAATATCTGTTTTTGATATTTGTGCTAACGAGTGATATAGAACCAATGG
>Ga0307514_10003640_pt1 | contig 14630 bp, 13 predicted proteins | sample 16_EM_MG_FD_203088 | JGI IMG/M metagenome (GOLD analysis project Ga0307514, IMG submission 203088) | Populus trichocarpa ectomycorrhiza microbial communities from riparian zone in the Pacific Northwest, United States - 16_EM | ecosystem: Host-associated > Plants > Roots > Unclassified | place... | reverse complement strand
TGTCGATGTGCTAACCCTTTATTCTGGTATTTATATAGTTCTGTCATCAATGTGACTGCGTTTGTCCTAAACTCTCATTTCCCCTTGTTTTACAAATGTATGTTGGTGCTAAGAAGATCTGAAACACACATTAATGATCAAATTGTTCACATGCTATTTTCCTTCATCCTTTTCTTTGCATATTATTACATTATTAATGGATTTGCCTGCAGAGAGGTTGATGAATTACAAGAACTCAAGACACACCTGAACGACAGTCAAGCTGCATATGATAAAGTAAGGGTAGATAGCAAACTTTTGTAAGGAGTGGTTAGTGAGATAGCTTGGTCTTGGCAGAGGGTAATTTATGTTTTTGTATCCCTTTCAGGGAACAGATTCATTTTCTAAGGATCCTGAGGAGATAAGGCAAATTGATAAATGTTCTTTGGTGAGTAATATGCAGATTGCTTTCTGCTTACATTTCAAATAATTTTCAAAGCTAATGCGCTTTAATTTACCATTGCACATGATTTTATAATTTGATTTAAAAGGAAAAAGGGGTTCAATAATATGAGTGTGCTACATGAATTCTAACATTTGCACGATTCAGTTTTCGTTAAACTAACCGGCACCTTTTTTTACCACCATTACAGGTTGAAATGATATCTGACGGCAGTGAATGGGGAGATGAAATGACATTTTTTACCCCAACAGATTATATTTCTCTTCAAAACAAAAACAATCTACGCACAAGCGCTGCCTCTATTCATTCTGGCAATACTCAAGCCGAGTTGATGGAAGCTAGACTGTTAATTCAGGCAATGGAATCTGAGCAGGTTCGTCTAATTGAAGAGCTGCAGCTCATGCAGGAGCATAACAACATGTACATTGAAATCTTAAAGAAGAAGGACAACAAAGTAAGAGAACCTGTGCTTGAATCTGGAAGTAACTGTCTAGAGTTGCACAATCTAAAAGAGCAGAATGAAGTTCTGGTAATGGAGGGGAGCAGAGAGATCAAGAGCAATCCTTTGCAAGCCAAGCTGGACAAACTGAATAAGGACCTCGAGGAGGCCAGATCACTCAATTACCATTATCAAGAAGATCAGGCATCAAAATTATATCATCAGCATCAAGCTGAATTAGTTTGTGAAGAAGTTGAGACAGAGACCACCAGAACAATTCTTCATTTACAGGAGGAGATTACTGCTCTTCAATTGGAGCTTGATGAGAGATTATACTGCATGACTCAAGAAAACACGGGACTAAGAAACACGGTTGCTGCTAAAGAGGCGGAGATAAGGGCACTTTGTGGGGAGTGGGAAAGGGCAACCTTAGAACTAACAAGCTTTCTTACAGAAGGTTCTAAATCTCTCAAAGACGCTTCTGGTCAGATTGAAAGTATTGCCAATGCATTTCCTAAATTAAATGTTTGGATCGGTGAACATGCTGAGAGGGCTGCCAGAGCTTGCGTTGACAAGGAGGAAACAATCTTACAGCTAGAGAAAAGCCTGGAAGACGCGCGCAAGATGGTAATGGATATGGAGATGAAGTTAAATTCCCTGAGAGAGGCAACAATGGCTTTGAATGATTTTCCACAATCAGATAATGATGAAAGCTCAGAAGAGACAATCCACTCAACCATGCAATTGAATGAGAAGATCAATATGGTAAAGATGTTAGAGAGTGAAATCAAGTTGAAGGAGATTCACATTAATGAAGCAGAAAAACGTGCCGATGCTGCTTTCTTGGTTGTAAAATGGCTATCTGAGTGCCACAAGGTTGCTCACAGTGATGATGTCAGGAGGCGCATTCCCATCTCAAAGCTTCTTTCTTCCACTAATATGGGCTATCATAATACTTTTGATGAGAAGGTTGATGCATGGTCAGATAACGATGCACCAACTGGGTGGGAAAATTTAATTTTGGAGTCTGAAAATGCTATTACTGCTTCCTACAAGGATGTAGAAGTGCATATAGCTGCGCTTCAAGCAGAGGTTCTTGCAGCTTTCGCTTCATACAGGGACTTGGTTCAGGATCTGGTGAAAGAAATTCATGAGATGAAGGGTAAAATTATGGAATTAAAAGAAAGGCAGATGGACTTTCAGTCTTCTACCATGAATTGGAAAGCACGGGAACCGCTTGAATTTTTGAAGTTTGATAACCAGTTGCACATTTTGCAACTAATAAGAGTTGAACTAGCTAAGATCAATGATAGAATGGAAATTGTTTCTGATTTTGTTGACAAAAAAATAAGCTCACACAACTGCCTGTTAAACAAAGAAGATTTTGTGGAAGCAGATGGCTGGAGCACTGATAGTTCTGCATCGTGTTATTCCATGATAGGCTCTGATCTTTTCCCTGAAAGTGTTTCTCTAGGAAACAAATTGGATGGAAAATCACATGGTTGCTGCTGTAAACTTTCTAGGAAGATAACTGAACAAATGGACCTGGAGTCTCGAAAAGGATCGGATGTCCTATCTGAATCAGAAGATTTTCAGTCTGGATCAGAAAACTCAGAGAAGCTTTTGAAAATTCCACATTCCAATCGAACAATGACATTAGAGATGAAAAGGGAGCTGGATTTGACATTTGATGCATTCAGCAAAATCTATGTTCATTTAAGCACAATTTTCAATGAGGATGATTTGATGCATTGCACTTGCCCAGAAGGTACATATTTTTTCTGAGCAATTGCATCTGTATATAATAAGAAAATTAAAAATACTAAGAAAATTAGTAAAGAACTTGACTGGTTTAATAAATGGCAGATATCAAGGAATCATTTCCATCTCTTGGTTCAAGGATGAAGATCGCTGAAGCATTCTGCCATAGTACTGGAAAGGTACAGTTTGATTTTGAATAACTAATTCATGTGACCTTTTGCATGTTTTCGCAAACTAAATATGAAAATTTGGTACATAATAGGATTGCTGTTACTTTTGTGGTTTGATTAATACCAAGTTACCCAAATTGTTCAAAAATCACAAACTTTTATTGTGAGCAATATTTCGAACATGCAGGTATTTGCAGATGATAAAGTTAGTCATGCTAGTATCTTCTTAAGAAAATGCGAGGAAGCCAATGCAACCATGAAAGAAGCTGATTATATGTTGAATGCATTGATGGGAGCAAATGAAAATGCAAAACAATTGAGTGATATGTGGAAGCAAGCCAATGACGAACTGATGGTAGACAGGTCACGCTTGGTTGAAGAAAACGGACAGCTCAAGTCTTCATTATGTTTGAAAGAAGAAGAAAACAAATTACTGCTGGATGAAAACAGTCATGGTTTGGCAGAAGTAGCAAATTCTGTGTCTTTGCTTGAAGCATGTTTTCAGCAAATGCAAAGGGAAGAAGAGGAAAGGTACAAGGTCATTTATTCAGATGTCTTATCTATGGTAAGAGAGATGCTTTCCTTCATTTGCAATTCAAGATCATCGGTGGAAGATATTTTCTCTGAGATAATGGAGAAGGGATTTGCTCGCAGCATCATGTACCATTGCCTTGTAGGAGAGCTTGTCCACAAAATTCCAAGCTTCATCGCACAACCAGGTTTCAGTTCATTCAACCAACAAGAACGCCACATGGTAATGGATACTTCACAAAGAGTTTGCTCGACTGGTCACACTGAAAGCATTGTCACTAATGAGCAGGGAAATGAGGAACAGCGTCGAAGAGACTCTTTCACAACTTTGGAGGAAGGGGAGGGGCCATCACATGATAAACTGACGTACGAGAATTTGTCTCTTAAGAAAGAATTGGAAAGGAAAGAAAGTCTACTGAAGGGCTTGCTTTTTGATTTTAGTTTGCTGCAAGAGACATCCTCCAATCGAACAGACTTCAAAGATGAAACGGAAAAGTTAATTTTTGCTTTGAGTGAAGTTCAACATGAGCTAGAGAAGAAAACAAGTCAGATTGATGACCTGTTGGTTCAGCATAGAAAAGTTGAAGGCCATCTTACGGATACCGAAAATGCTTTATTGGTATCGATATCTGATCTTGCACAAGCCAAGGAAACAATAGATGCCTTGTCAGACGAAAATGCTGAGTTGAGAATGCTTCTTAAAGATATATATCTTAAAAAATCTGAAGCCGAAGAACAATTGGAAGAACAGAAAGAGGTGACTAAAAGCTTGGAAGACGAAATTATTCACTTGAGTTCTTCTACCGAAAGTAAATTGCGCTCTGCAGTTGAAAGCCTCGAGGAGGAGTTAGAAAAGATCAGAAATGAGAGAGACCAACTCCGTGAAGAAATCCGCTCCTTCAATGATAAGCTTGAGATGGCATATGGATTAGCTGATGAAAATGAAGCTATTGCTGTTGAAGCTCGCCAGGCATGTATTATTGCTGTTGAGCTTGTTCTTTTGTGTCCGTATGATAATTGCAGCTTGATACAAATACGCATTAATTTTTTTTTAAAATATTTCAGGAGTCAGAGGCAAGTAAAATATATGCTGAACAGAAGGAAGAGGAGGTCAAAATTTTAGAACATTCTGTCGAGGAGCTTGAGAATACAATAAATGTATTGGAGAAGAAGGTTAGTTTCCTGGCCATCAAAAGTTCACGGGGTACCCACTAAAACGTGTCTGGAATCAAGCTGCATTTAGATTTTAACAAGTTACATCCAAAAGGAGTGAATTTTGTGCCTATTGGAAAACTATTATTTTTTGTTTGTGCTTGCCGCTGATTTTTAGTTATTTCTTTAAAGCAACTGAAATGCTATTGAAAATCTATTATATTTTATTAATCGTTTCCCTCTCTCAGGTGTACGAAATGAATGATGAGGTAGAAAGACATCGATTGATCAGAGACTCATTAGAATTGGAACTCCGAACTTTGAGGCAGAGATTGTCAACAGTTGAAAACATCACCGACATTGCAGATTCTGAAAATGCAAATTCTGTACAAAAAGAAGATTCTATAACTAGGTGAGTAGTGCTTTTTTTCATTGGCATGAAGTGCTGATTTCTGCCTTATTTTGTTCTTGGATTTAAAAATTATCTGATGCAGGCAACTGCACAATAGATTACTGGAGCTTCATGGGGCTTATAATCGGATAAGACTTCTAGAGAGGGACATTACAGAAAAAGATAAAGAGGTGCCGCCTTAACATATTGCTGGTTTTATTAACTAGAAAATTTTAATACAATATACTCCATCTGCATTTTCTTTTTCAATAACAACGTTGTGTCCATATGTAAGATCAAACAATGCAAAGAGTACATCTCCGAACTTGTACTACATTCTGAAGCTCAGGCATCACAGTTTCAAGAGAAGGTAACTTTCTCATATTTAGACTGTTCATTGTGCTATCAAATTTTGTAATATGCAAATTCTGAAATCCAAAGTAATACTAGACAGACTGGTCTATATCTTCCAGAACTGTCTCGGTCTTTCAGGATGCACCATTTAATAGCCAGTGGACAATTCTGAAACAGGAAGCTATATAAATAGGAGTCCGCGTATAGTGCAGATCTTCTTGCGCATAGTTTGGTGATCCAACATTCAGTGCATATTGTCTTATAATATATTATGCCAAAATTGAAACAAATTCTATGAAGCATTCATACCAGAATAAAATGCAAAGATAGTTAGATTGTTGGGAGATTCGTTTGTAAGGTTTGAATATTCGATGTTGACTTTCAACACATGTTTATCGTGCCAAATTGTTCTTTATTGTCAGTTTGACACATGGATCCCCAGTAACCTTTCTGTCTATACAATTTGACAGTATAAGACTTTGGAAACCATGGTTCGTGAAGTAAAAACATATTCGTTGGACTCAGCATCAGCTCTACAAGTGGTAGAAAAAAGTGAAAAAAGCTCAATCAGAACTAGGGGTTCTAGTTCACCGTTCAGATGCATTGCGGGTTTGGTTCAGCAGATGAATTTGGAGAAGGATCAAGAACTGTCGGTGGCAAGGCTTCGTATAGAAGAGCTAGAAGCAGTGCTTTCTAGTCGGAAAAAGGAGGTTAAGTAGTTTTTTCTCCCAGTTGCATTTATTGTTTCAGTCGTTATGATTATATCAAGTTCTATTGGTTGCAGAAGTAAGAATTTGGTTGATCCACAAATTGAGATACCTTTACCTGACTAATAATGTCGAGGTTTTAATATCTCATAAATAATGCCACTTTAGAATTTCGTAGCAGCATGGATATGAGTAAAGTTTGACTCTCTCACTTTATATATATTATTTTTTAGATTGAATTTTGAGTTATATTCGTTTTTCAAGAATATAATTCCTTTTGTGGATGGCTAAGCCACGTTGCTCATGCTCTCTCTCTATCTCTTTCTCTCTCACTCACACACACACACACTCACACGTGCATGTGCAATCATGCAAATCATACTTGGCCAGGGCTAGATGCATTTGCGTGTATCTGATTCTTCATGAAGTAATGTTCATGTACTTATTTAACAATGAGAATTAACTGCTGACTCAAATTATACTGGATCAGGTATGCGCACTAAATGCTAGACTGGCTGCAGCAGAAAGCATGACACATGATGTCATTCGAGATTTACTAGGTGTTAAGTTGGATATGACCAACTACGCAGTAAGCTTCAAAATTTCCATTTCAAACATGTTAATTTTTTATTATAACTGCATTGCTTATCTGTGTGCATCTTTCTTGTTGGCATATTGTAGAACCTGATTGATCAGCACCAGGTTCAAAAATTAGTAGAGGATGCTCATCAGCAGACAGAAGAATTCCTTGCAAGGGTATACCGAGTCTCTTCGTTTGATTATGTATTGGGTTGAGATGAGATTCTGATTACTATTCTTTTCGCAATTATAGGAGCAAGAAATCCTGAACTTAAGAAAACAGATAAATGATCTCGCTGAAGAAAGAGAGAGGTAAAGACTTTATCCACAGTATAGAATCAAGTTTGGACTTTTGTTTCCCTGTAAAATACACTTCAAAATGAGAATTGCAATCCACAAGTTGTGTCCCTAAGTTAAAAAAAACAACGTCAAGAAGAGGAAGTTATTTGGCAGACCGGGCCAATAAACACAACACACATAGACAAAATATAACAGTCCCCACATGATGATTTATGGATTCTACGTAATTTTGTCTATGCGGCTTTATTTATTGACCTAGATTATGAATGAGATAGTAGTCTGGTACAACAAGTCTACCTAATATTTTCGTATAGAGAAGGGAAAAATCTAACAGCAAGAGGGGTGTGCCATGAAAAGTGAGGCGCCTACATAACTTTCCTATTTGTCACTGATATACTCTTTATTTGTCTGAGTGTCCTGCAGTTGTATAGCTGAAATAAATGTTAAAGTAGCAGATATGCTTGCCGCCCAGATGGCTGTAGAGCAACTTAAAGAGCGAGATCAGTTGCTTTCAGCGCAGAATGAAATGTTGAAGGTGTCCATAATTAACCGTTTTAATTTGCAACCATGTAGCTGTTACTGGATTGCATGCTGCCTTCAACAGAGTTCTGTTCACATTTGTTGTCGCATTTGTTTCTGCAGGTGGACAAAAGTAATCTACTTAGAAGAGTTGCAGATCTGGATGAAATGGTGAAAACTCTTCTTGGAACTCAAATTACCCAACAGCGAGTTCCACCGACATCCAGTGCCAAGGCAAGTGTCTAAAATTTCAAAAATTTTCAATATCTCGATTGCTTGCATTTTTGAGTAAAAATTAGTTTTCACGATCGAACAGGAGAAACGTGTATTGAAATTGGGTGGTGCTGATTTAACCAAGAGGCTTGCGCATTCTGAAAAGCTTTTGTCTCGTGTGAACAATGAACTTGCTCAGTATCGCAGCAGACCTGATGCTAGTCATCCATATGTCAGGACTAATGGGCAGGGCTTGGAACTAAACAACAGGTAAGTTTATCAAGAATGGTCCATTGACATTATCGTGTTGCAAAACCAGGGCTGTAACCTCTGCTCATTTACAGGAAGGACAAGGCTTAACACAATTTTGCAGAGACCTTTTCTTCTTCTCCATGCCTTTCCATTTTTTCTTCTGGAGGATCGCCTGTGCCATTTTGTCAGCTGAAAAGTTACGCCCAGTGAATTTGTGAGATCATGTGTTGAAATGATTTATAGTGGCTCATCACCATAAACTTATTTTTTAATTTCAACAGTTTCGTCAATGTTTTGGCTTTTACCCTGTTAGAAATTAATAGGTGTAAATGTAATTATTTGTAAATTGATATAGCATGCATTTCCTCCTCCTCTGTGGAGCCTTTTATATTCCTACACACCATTTTTTTTTTTTTTTTACCGTGAGCACGCTGTAAAGAAAATCATTTCAGAAAGAGACATTCGAGTTGAAAAAACACTCCCATATGCAAAAAGCATATGAACATTCCCATAGCAATAACGGGTAGATTAGTGGAGTGATATAACGATAGAAAGAAAGTGAAGAGTGATCAAGAAATTTGAAAACTGCAGATGCATTTGGTACAAGTTTTAGTTGGTAAACAAGAAGTAAATTTCAGGCTTGCAACTCCTGAAAGCCATTTCGTTCTTTCAGTGACGAATGTATCGTTCTGTTCTCCACTATATTCCAGGTTTGAATTGACTAGTGCTCATAAGGACAAATACATGTACAATCTCCCCCCTATCTTCACCTTTTCTCCTTTTGCTTCCTTACCTAAATTTTAGTCACAGAGAATCTGTTAAAAGTTAAAACATGCTTCACGACAATTGCAGGTAGAACAGCTACTACTAGCAAGCACATAATTAATGTCAATTAGTTGGATCATTGATCAGCTATAAATACATGAAAATCTTGTATTCTGAGCTATCTGGAACTTTCATCCTGCTGGGATACACTACACCCTTCGTCACCCATCTGTTGAGTCCAAAAAATGCATTATAAGACAATCCATAGCATTTTAAAAAAAAAAATGCTCAATCAGACCAAGTAGGAAGGGTCAAATAAGAGATAAAGCAGATTAAATAAAAAAAAAAGATTTCTCTGGGATTCTTTGAATATATGTCATGCCATGTATCAATTTAAAGAAAAATATGCAGCAAAATCCAGGAGGTGGCAGGTATGCTTTGTGCCTTTCTTTTGCAATAAACAGGAGAACAATGCAGCAAACAAGAACCTTTTTACCACATGCAAGATAGATGGTGACAGGCAATTCAACATGCTTTGGCAGCTTGGAGATCTCAAGGCTCTGAAGAATAGAGCATTACCTTGATATTCTCAAATTTTGTAACCATCCTCATGTACTGCTCCCGTGCTTCTGGATGGCGAACCATTGACGTTACTCTTGCCAGAGCCTTTTCAACTCCAGCAAATTTCTGTTTGCGGCTTATTCGCAGAAAATCATATTCGTCTGCATTCTCAGATTCTGGTTTCACATCTCCAATTTTCTTTTCCAACCGAAATCCCCGCAAACCGGTACGTTTCCGCCTCCATCGCAATATGGCCTTTTCAACAATGCCAACTGACCAAACTACCTTTTTGTACTGCTTTCGAACTTGATGTCCTCTCACATGAGCCTGAAAGCAATCAGCATTTGCTTTTCTCAGTTATTGAAACTAAACTTAAGTTGATAGTTCAATACGCTTACAAGGGGGGACAAGGAAAAAGGAAAAAGGAAAAAGGAAAATAGCCTCATTTGGTAAGAAAAAGTAACCACCAGAAACATCAAAAGATAAAAGAGAACTACAATTCATGTGGAAAAAATACATTTGGTTCTAACAACTCAGACAAGCACACAGGTCAACTAATCACAATACATCTAAATTCATATCCTCTCTCTAAAAAGTGATACTCACATTGCAAGCAATTACTCGGTGTAAAGAACAAGTAATTTATGGTGAAAAATGGAACACACATGGCATGGGAAAGCACAGTATTGAAGTACCTGAATTTTTACAATTCGATTGCGTATTTTCAAAAAATCTTTCCTTCCCTTCCAGCCACGATACTTTTGCTGGATCTTTACAGCTGCAGAATGTAAATAATCTTCAAAGTGACCCCTCCTTTGAACCATGTTTAAAGAACCAAGGGCAGCTAGGTCAAGTGAAATTTCAGAAATATCATCACTGCTCTTTGCTAATTGTCTTTGACGGAAAGAACTTGTTCGATAGGCAGCATGAATGAGAGCCACTGCACGAGCAGATTTTCTGACAGCAGCCAGAGACCCTTTCAAGGAAAGCAGTTCGTATTCTCCCTTACTTGACAAAGAGGCAACTTGGGCTGCAATATCAGTTTCCTTTTCAGCTGCCATAGCTGCAGTATCATGATCCATCTCATTTTGGTCAATTTTCAATGATGAAAGATGCCTACTTAAAAAAGCTTCAGCCAAGTATCCAGAGATTCCTTTGTGGCCACGGCATGAAGCTAAATCAGCTGCACTTTGTCCTCCAGGAAATGCTGGATTTGGATCATCAACAGCAGTTGGATCCGCATCCAATCTAATGAGTGCAATCACTGTTTCTTCTCTGGACGAGGGGAACAGCCCAGCAACTTTCAGTAAACAGTCATTAAAAAATAGAAGCAACAATTTGGACATCAAGGCTTTGATGATTCTTCTAGCATATAATTCACACCAAAATGTCAGGTTTGGGGCAGCAGAAGTGGATAACTATCCCTTTTAAGCAATTGAATTGTAACACTTGCACTCTATAAAGATATAGCACAATAGGAAATTCTCCAAAATAGGACTGCAGTCCTGAAAAGACAAATCAATGTGCACACACACACACACACACACACACACACACACACTTGTAAATAAATGCATCCATGCATCATGCATGTATGAAGTTAAGAAACATAGTTTTCCAACAGAATAAAAAGCCATTGCTAGCAACAGCAAATAATATGAGAAATCAAAAGAATGATTAAAAAATTAAATAAAACCACAACAATAATGTTGCTATAGATAAAGTTTTAAACTGCAAGACAGTAGAACTCAGAATAGCAGTCTGACCTCCCAAAATATGATGCCCAATGAAGCGCAGTTCTACCTCGTGCATCTCTAAAATTGGGATTGCCACCGGCAGCAACTATGAGGTCCATGGCCCATTCATAACCAAGACTGGCAGCCAAGTGGATGACTCCTTGACCTTCTCCATCCAAAACATCCGATCCTTTATCTCCTTCATGAACTTTACAGGCCAGCCACTCACAAAGTCTGTCCATCAGTAAACTTTGGATCAACTTATCTCTAAAACCAATGCCATCACCTACAGCGACCATACAATTATCTTGGACTTTTCCCAAATCCCTTTTACTATCATTTCTCAAGGAAAATAAAGTACTTATTTTGCATCTTTCACAATCCTCGATGGAGCAATTCGACGACTTCATCCCAGGGCCTAAATATAATAACTTTGATAAACGCATTTGAAAGAGAATTTCCTCCTGTTGAGCACTTTCGGCAGGCAAAGAAGCAGTTCCAAAAGGATTTTCACGATATTCAAATTCCCTCACCTCACTGCATGATAGTCTGTTACGACAGGTGATATAAAATGGAACACGCCCAGGAGCATGTTGAGGAACTTGACATCGGATGACACAATCATTCAAAACCTCGGCAGAAACTTCAATCTCACCAAACATACAACCCCATTTAGTTTCACTGGAAAACTTCTTGCTTCCCAAGAACGTACCAATGATCAGAACCTGATTAAAATCAGCACAAAGCATATTTCAGATTCTTGGTAACAAATATTTTAAAGCAATAAGAAGCTTGTAAGTGGTTTTAACTCATCAGCAACCAAAACCCCCCACAAACCACAGGGGAAAGAAGGGATCAAGATCAAGTATACAAACCTTCGTGTCAACACCAGAATAAGCCCAATCCGGTGAGAAATCACGGATGCTAAATAGCTGGTCCTGGGAAAGAGAAGGGCCCAGTGAATCAGTGTCCAACTGCATATGGTGCGACAAACTGGAAACTTCCTTGTCTTCATTCTCAGCACTCAGTGTACTCCAATAATTGCCGGAATCCGAAGCCATCAAAGAATCATCACAATCTCCACCAATTTCTTTATCCATCCATCTCCCGAAACTGTCAAGTTTCTTTAGCTCTCCTGATTCAATATTATTGGCACCTCCATCATTGGCTTTGTTCTCAACTTGGGCAGTAGAAGCAGCTACTGTTTGAGTCCCAGAGAGATTATGAAGTTGGGGAGAAATCAAATTGAAACCAAGCTCCTGTTACACCAACAAAAGCATAAAGTGTCACTTTGCGAATTTCATCACAGGAACCATTAATCAGTCTAGCATATTGCATAACGCAAACAGCAAACCTGGATTACATTTTGAGGAGTTGCTGTTCTATCAGTGATCAATCCAGTTGCACTAACCACAGTATCCGGAACTGCAATACCCTCTAATGTAGCATCTGTTAGCTTATTAGTAATGAACTCAGCTCCACCAGGTTGGTCAACAAAAAATTTCTGGCCAGGCAATCTAGATACACTTCGTTCAGAGCTGCTAATTTCAGGCAACAGAGATGATTGTGTGCCAAGATCAAATTTTGCTCCTGCAAGCCATGATCCAGGAGGATTCTTTGGTAACACATGGAATCCTAAAAAGTAGCACAAACAAAGTCATGTGATTAAGGTCTAAAAACATATGTGAAAAAAGAATCAAATAATATGCAATGACATAGAAACATCTTGTATGCATGTAGAAACTCATAAAACTTGTAAGTTACAAAATGCAATCAAGCAAGTGGGGAAAAAACATCGAAAAGGGATGAAATTTTGAGTAACAAGAGTTATTCAGGTGGCAGATTAGCAGTGATAACTGTGACAGTGAGGCAAACAGCAGTTCTGCCAGCTCAAACACCTGTAAAGACCACTTCAATCTTACTTGCTAATAGCAGCACCAAAGAAAAAGTGAACACACATACAGAGACTTTAAATTCTTTTATTGATTATTTTGAGGGTCTTAGTGAAAAGCGACATTAAGAAACACATTTGACACGCTATCAAATGTATTCAGCTACACCAAATATACATAAAATGTATTATTCATGCAATGTACCTTACCTTCAACTCTGGGGGAAAGTAAAGATGAATTGTGTGACATAGAGCCATGAATTGATTGAGCGAGAGAAGAGGTTCCTGGACCATTCCTAGAATCCACATCCTCAAATTCTGAAGATAATGCTTTTCCATTCCAGTCAATTCTGTTTGGACTTGATGCATAAGATGTCTGAACTGTAGATGCAGGTGAGGCTGCTTGTGCAAAGGAAGTCACCGGACTGGGTTGAAGGTTTTCAACCTGTGTACCTGAATCTTCTAGTAAACGTGATACACCAGACTTGTATCCCTTCATCACAGAAAGAATAAAGGAACAAGTATGAAAATTCTAATAGCACATGAAAGTATACATTTCAAGTTTTGGTCATTATAACAAGTATTTATAATAGAATACTGAGAGACAGAGAGATAGGCACATAAATTAGCACAATGAATGCCTCTATCACTAGAGCAAAAGGATATGATTCAAGTAGATTCTTAGTTTCTAATGATTATTATTAAACTTTAACACTGATTTAAAATTTTAAAGCACATTACCATAGAATCCTGAGATAGATAGAGAGAGTGTAGATCAACAAAGTATACCTCTTTCACTTCTCTGTAGTGTACAAAAACAATATGCTCTAACTGCCTGAAAACCACGATAAAAAAAAAGAAAGTAAATGGTGTAAGCATGCAAAGGAGTGCTTATTAACAAATAATTAATTCATGGTCCATCATTTTTATAATTAGAAAATATGAAGAATAGCAATATAAAAGAGTCCCAAGTCCTTGTCAACCATATGCAGAAAAATCATGTTTTTTCCACATTTATAGGGGTTGGGAGAACATATGAAAATTAAATGCACTTTAGACAAAAAGGCTGAGAAAGGGATATGACTGTCTTAACTATAGAAGAGTTAAAAACTGTGAAATTCATTTAAAACATCTCTTTGTACCCTGGTGCATGTTTCCTCCAAAATGTCCATAGGAGAACAGTGTCCCACATACTAGGCTGTCAAATACTTTCCACATTGACTATTAGAAGTGGTGTGACATTGTGAAGAGTTCCAAAAGCCACAACAACAAAACTAACAGAGACACTCACCCATCAAGCATCCAATAGCACCGCCGCTGAAAGTTCTCATTATCCTCCCCATGGGCATAGTAACAATGGAGAACATCCACACTGCCAGCCTGCAGAAACCAATTGAGAACTGAATGGCTAAATAGCCAAAGAGATTTACTAATTCCAACCATCCACAATGAAGAGATTTAGCGGAGCATCAAATTTGAACAATAAAAAATATAACACTGTTACAGCTAAACATTTGAAAAGTCGCTATATAACCCTATAGAGAACGATTCCTACTGCTCGACCTTGCATGCAGCAACTCACAATGACAAGGACATCTCAAAATAATGTTCCTCTGCTCATGTTTTTCATGCCAATATACAATCGGCACTTTATATGAAATAACTAATGCAAAACTATAACCAACATTTGAGGCTTAGGTAAGCTAAAGTGACTCAATAAGTTAGAAGTTTCTGTAACACATGGAATTGCGTTACCACAAATTTACAACTAACAAAAAAAAGGCGAACTTACAACTAACAAATTGAAGAGCACACCTTCAACTTTTCGTGAGCTTCTCGGACAGTTTTCCCATCTTTTTTCTTCCTC
>Ga0307514_10003639_pt1 | contig 14631 bp, 13 predicted proteins | sample 16_EM_MG_FD_203088 | JGI IMG/M metagenome (GOLD analysis project Ga0307514, IMG submission 203088) | Populus trichocarpa ectomycorrhiza microbial communities from riparian zone in the Pacific Northwest, United States - 16_EM | ecosystem: Host-associated > Plants > Roots > Unclassified | place... | reverse complement strand
GCTGCCACACTTCTCCTGGATCGAGGCGCGGATATCAATATCATTGGGGGTAAATATGATACTGCCCTAGGTGCTGCTGCATTCATGGGCCAGCCCGAGGTCGCCACACTTCTCCTGGATCGAGGTGCGGATATCAATATCATTGGAGGTGAATATGGCACTGCCCTAGGTGCTGCTGCGTTCATGGGCCAGCTCGAGGCCGCCACACTTCTCCTGGATCGAGGCGCGGATGTCAATATCATTGGGGGTAAATATAATACTGCCCTAGGTGCTGCTGCACTCATGCGCCGGTTAGAGGTCGCTACACTTCTCCTGGATCGAGGTGCGGATGTCAATATCATTGGGGGTACATATGGTACCGCCCTAGGCGCTGCTGCATACAAGGGCGAGCTAGAGCTCGTCACACTCCTCCTTAATCGTGAGGCTAACCCTGACTTGACGGACACCCCGGGCCCTTCCCCTCGCCACTTCGCGAAACTGCGGGGACATGAAGCCATTGTTGACCTGTTGGATTCGAAGTGTAGACAAAGAAAGTAATAGGCCAACGGTTATGTAATAGATGCCGAACTGGATCTGGTGTGGTGGTCAGGTGGTCATAGGGACCCAATCCCAAGTACCGATAGTTCATATTTACGATTTTCTTTCTTTGAATCTACCTCATATATGTTATATATTCTACCGTTCGTCATGTCTGATGCATTTCAAACCCACAAAATCCCGAAGGAAGTACCAAAGACGGTATGCCACTCATAGACCAGAATGACTACGTGGTACCTAGTAAATTTAAACGGGACTTCACTCTTATGGGAAATCTAGAGCCTTGGCTTCAGGGTAATCGAAATCATGCACAAAGGATGTTGGGAATGACCGTTCTACTATGGGAGAAACTGTTGCCGTAACTTATATGCAGCGAAGCTTCGGGTAGATGAGATTCATGAGAATAGCCCTGGCATTCCCAAAATATCACTCTTCCCTCATTGGTTCTTCTGTACGAATGTGATTCCGTATCCCAGGTGTACCTATTACATCGCAGTCTTAGCTAGTGGATGGTTGGGCGGTTGAGAGCCCGTTTGGAAAGTGCCGTGTACCCCCCTGTACTACTTACTCGGATAGGTTCCGCACCCATAATTAATTGTTCCCAGCAACCTACGCACGTACCCCCAGGAGCTTCAGGTAATGTGCTTAGTTAACCATTTTTCACCAAGGGTAGGATGGACCAAGGCTGGCTGCACACAGGAATTGTTTGAGAAGGAAAGCCTGAGGGCCGGGATCCATAACTATGACTGAGAGATGCGTGTTCACTTGGGAGGTTGTTCAGTTACTTGGGTATTATCCGTGTATTCTAGTTTTCTCCACTTATACTTTCTGGGGTATCTGGTCTTGTTAGTTACTTACCTCCGTGAGAAGTATTTAAAACCCCGAGCTTGCTATCAGAGCTATATTATGTGGTCACCATTCCACGAGGCCGTATATGAATAGGGTAATAAATACGAGTTCAGGGTGATAGCAACTACCTAGAGTAGTGCTCCTAGATTCATGTTAAGAGATGTTACTATATCGTCCTTCGCGAGCCTATTGGAGGTTCCCTAGCAGCTCAGCAAAATTTGAGATCACTAGGAACTAGCTAGCCTACTAGAATCCTGCATTGCGTGGTACGTGGAGGAGTCTATGTCCTAAAAAAAAAGTAAAACTACTATTGAAGCTAGGTTGATCATGATGAGCCGTCAAATTCTTGCAAGTGTTGAGTGGTAAGAATTCCACAATTAATAAGGATTAAGTTATACCTAAATAGTACTGTAACGCTGCGACTATTGCTGAATTGGATTATGTACATCAAGGCCATGATATAACTTAAATCTGTGAATTCATGCTACCAAGTGCTTTCCACTGCCTGTGGTGGAGGCGGTAGTAGTAGTGGTTGTCCCTCACCAGAACTTACTATTGTGAGTTCGAGGAGCTTTTTACTCTTGTAAGAACGTATGTCTGAAGTAAAAGTCACACAATTGGGTACTACAGATTAGTTTGCGCCAAAGAGACCCTTCGTCTATACAAAAGGTGAATGGCGTGAGTACTACTGCCTTTCACAAATGCATATAGAGTATATTACTATAAAATTACTTTTACAGGCACCTAGGTATTATAGAGCAGAAATCTACCGAAAAGGGCCGGATAATCGTAAAAAACTACTCCATACTGACGGAATAAAGCAGAATAACACAATTCTTTATAAACGGGGTACGATTATCTTGTCGTGCTGTTTCTCAGTTACCCTGAACTGGCCCATTGGGTTCTCAAAAATTACCTCAGGCTTGCGGCGCAAAATAATGGGGTAACCTATCAGGCTCTCAGAACTATCACAAATGATACTTCAAATCATACTAAACGCTAGAGTTTTGCAATTTCCTACCCTGTGTGTGCTATTATGTACTGCCTCTGAGTTTGGAGTGTTTCTAGGTTGCCAGTGATTACCCGCCATCAATCTCTAGGTTGTGCCCTCTATGGCTTGGGTTCTCCATGAATCTTGCTTGGCCACCATTTCACTTGAAATACTTTAGAGGCCCATGCTACACGTGCAGTGGCAGGGAAAGTGATGACGTATCGTATTAGAGAATTTCCTAGTATCATATCCTTTACCGCATAGCGAATGCTGCCATATATCTGACTCCCTGCGGGGTACAGACGTATAGACTCAAAAAAAAAATTCTTGAAGTGTTCTAAGGTATCTCTTGAGACACACCACAGCATTTGCGCGGCCACGCTAAGGTTGAAGTATCGCTGGAAAATGTGTTTTTTTTTTTGGTTTGTGGAGGCTGACGGCCCCGTTCACTCCCCGTTGAAGGTCGGCTCCCACCGCCACGCCCTCAGCGTCACTCTCCCGCCGCTTTCCCTGGTAAGTAGCTACAAAATAACAAAGGAAATTCGCTAATGCATGCCTAGATTGGCGAAGAACGTCTACGACATACTCCCCCCCCGGTCCTCCACTTTCTTCACCCACCGCCCTCTCTCGTCCACATCCTCCCACCGTCCCCACCACCTGCCAACTACCTCTTCATGGATAGCTAATTCCCAATCTGCCGCTTTGCACTCTCTGTGGGCTTGAAGTTTCACTTTCGGTATGTCCACTTTCTCCGTCCGCTCCCCAATACTCAGTGCCTAGTCCCCAAAACCCACAAAGTATCCGCAGTCTCATACACTTCCATACCAGAACTGCAAACATTATCAAGTATACCTCCCATTACACCGCAGTCAACACTTTGACCTCAGTATCACAATGAAAGATGTGTCGGCATGGAAGTAGGTATTTCCTATAGAACTTGCAGGCTTCAGACTTAATATACCCCAGCAAAATACTTGGTTTGTTTTGTACGGAAGCTCTCCTCAATGTCATGTGTATGGATGTGCTCATCAAGCCGCTCAACAGTAACTGATGTACCATCCACTGGACGTGAGACCTTAATTCGGACATTGCAAAGGTCAAAATTTCGAATACTGCTGTGCGGACGTTTAATAACCTTGCCATCAGCAACTCGAGCTGTACTTGATTTCCTGTTTTTTCGAAGTCTGCACTCATACTTCTGAACTCGTACTGTACCATGAGTTTGCAAACAGCTCTTGCTGAAGCTTTGAATAAACTGAATCCACACATGGCCATATCTTATTGAATGTTTCGGGAGATATGATAACTGGTTTACTGGGCTCAAACAACATAGTGCGGTACTGCAGGGCTTCAGCAGATATTCTGATATGGTGTTCGTGGTGATGGAGTGTTCGTTGTGATATGGTGTTCGTGGTGATATGGTATGGTGATATGGTATATGGTATTTGCAGCAAGGTGCAATTGAGCAAAATAGCCACTCGTCATGACGAGCTCGCCCCCTTTCTGCATCTATAAGCAGCTAGATATCTAAGTAACTACTTTTCCTTTATTAGTTAATGAAATTATTAGCGTGTTCTGCCTGAACCGCTCCCGTTATTCCTCAGTTTTGAATTCCATCCACGCAACCGACCTACACTTTTCTGCGTTAGCGCTGCCTATGTCTTAAAACGTGGCATGGATCGTTGTTCGCCAATAGATGGGCTTGGGATGAGACTAGTTCCGTATTTCCTCTAGAGTCACAGTGATCTCGTTCCCAAACTCTTAGGTTATCTGCGCTAAAGCTATCTTCGGCTAAGACAGTACCATATCTCTTAGTCACTGAACAACGGTGCCATATATCTTTATTTTACGGATATAAACTCATAATCTTACAGTACACAGTACACTAGGTGTCCTACGAAGGCTGTGCGGCTACGGCACCGTAGGTGCAGTCTCTCGTTGTCTAGAAAAGAAACCATTTTAATTCTGATCAACTCCGAATCCGGAATAATGGAGGTTGGTTATGAGAGTACAGAGTATCAAGGTCTCGTAATTGATTGGCGTGCAGTGTATGTACCTAATATGTACATGAGGTAGGGTAAGGCGGGGCTCAGGCTCAGCTCTGTCTACCGGAGGTCGTTTTCCCAAGTACGAATATTCCACAAGCAACAATAACACCAAATTCAACCACCTATAATGCCTCGACTGCTTGGGTTTAGGAAGACCGGAGAGGACGGGGGAAGTTCGCCTCAATCTGGTGGTACGCCTCACGCGAAGAAAAGGGACAAGATGCTTAAGTATTTTAAGCCATCTCACCGAAGCCCTTCACCGAGGCCTTCTACTTCGGCTTCACAGCAGACAACACATGACCCCAGTGTGGAAAGTGGGGGTAACGACCTATGGACTAATGCTTACAATAAACTTCCGGATGAACTTAAACAGCAGCTGGGTACAGACAAACTGGAGACTCCGCAGAGTGTTTTGCAAGCGGCAACTCAGGCAAAAGAGGCCAATATGGCAACCCGGCAGAAGTTAAGGTGGGGGGATAAGGAGGTTGATGTGCAAGAAACAGCTGACAGACTTATTGGCTGGATCACCAAATTTAAGGAGGTTGGAGACATAGCGGTGCAGTGTGATTCAGGACACGCTGCGCTGCCTTGGGCGGGAGTTAGGTTCATATTACTGGTCTGTAGTACCACTGACATTTACTAGGTCTGAGACTACTTTACTAAGCTCTCAATTAATCTAGCTCGTCGTTGGGCAACAAGAAAAAGTGGCAGTAGCTATTGTTGGAATGGAGCGAGTTGCCAATTTAATTGGCCGCTGTGCCATATATGAGCGGCTGTATCTAACTGACGATATTCCAAAGAATGCAAAAGAGGCGACAGAAAACCTCCGCAAGGGGTTGCTTGCTTTATACACGGCTATCTTGCAAGCATTGTGTCGGTTTATCAGGGTATTCCAGGGTAGGATTCCCTATTGTTTATTTTCTTGAGTGGGTGTTCTTGTCTAGAGTGTGCTATGATGCGGGATAGATCATTCTATGTATATGTGCGTTCTAGCAAGGCTAATTCTGTCTACCAGGAAAATTGATTGACAAACTGAAACCTCCGGAATCTACTTTGGCGGACATAAGAGCAATTGACGAGCCAGAGTCTGCAGTCAATTCTGCTGTTCATGTTGTTGAAAGTTGCTGTACGAGACCTAAAACCCTGTGTGCATTTGTGTGTGTGTAACGCCCCAGTGAGATATACAGATCATGTAGCTACACGTGAACATAACAAAAGTAGATATTTTCACTTTATCCCTTGTTCTATTATTATTCTAAATGGTGATTCAATTAGAGGAGTTTTATGAACTTCGGGAACTCCTGAAGGATTTCATGCCGCTTATCTCAAGGATCGACGAAAATGTGGACAAGATGTACAGGGATATTGAAGGTGAGTAAGAGAGGAACCCCAAGACGGAATTTAATTCACATATTGACTGCCACGACTACCCCAAGAAAATAAGAGGATCACTATCCTTCGGTGGTTTTCCACCATACCATACCAAAGCCACCATGACGTTGCGTGTGAGGGCCGCGTTGAACATACTGGGGCATGGCTATTCAAAAGGAAAGAGTTTACAAGTTGGGAGAGTTCGAAGACGGCAGCGCTATTATGGCTGCATGGAACCCGTAAGCGGCCTGGCTGAATCTGCCTTGTACCCTACTGTCAAGATACATTGCTAAGAGGTCCTTCCGCTCGACTAGCTGGTGCTGGGAAAACAAAACTTATGTGAGTGGTTCGTGTCAATTTCAAATAAGGGTATGGTGTAACGAACTCCTTCTCCTAGTTCCGCAACCGTCGAGTATCTCAAAGGATTGGCTCAGTTTGATAAGGTTGCATTCTTCTATTGCAAACGAGATGAAGCAGACCGCCGGGACAGAGAGAAGATCTTGCTTTCCCTAATCAAGCAACTGGCGTGTCCTCCAGCGAATTTAAGAAGCCGTGGCCAGACCCGCATCTGTGCTGAGGCTTTGGAGGCCTACAATAAGGAACAGGAAGATCCATCTTCTCGTAATCAGCTCAATTTTGAATCCAGTTTTAACCTCTTAGGTCGCCTAGTTGAATGCTTTGAGCATCCTGTGGTTGTATTAGATGCTCTGGATGAATGTTGTGAGGAAGTTCGGAGTCACTTGCTACAAGGTCTACTATCTGTGATACGGAAAACAAAATATCCCTTCAAGGTGTTTATATCCAGTCGCCATAACCTGGATATTGAGAATCACCTCCGAGATTTGCCACATGTCTGTATTGAGCCAAGGGATAATGCCCAGGATATTCAAAACTACGTACGACGGGAGCTCACTTTGAGAATTCAAGATAAGAGGCTGCTTCAAGGAAGCGTTTCCCCCGAGCTCAGGAAACATATTGAGGAGGTAATTTTGAGAGATGCTAACGGAATGTAAGCGTGTTTGACCTTTTTTCTTTTGTTTTTGAAGTCTATATATGTGTGGATCCTAAGGCGATAAGCCGGAGCCTTTTTTGGCCTGATGCAGGGGGATTAGTACTGATTTATGAATTAGGTTTCTCTGGGTCGAGTGGCAACTACGAGATCTTTGTAAACTAATGCGTGAATCGGATGTTCGTACACGATTGGGCAAACTTCCTGAAGGACTAACGGGGGTCTACGATGAGATTGTGAATTCCATCAAGTCACAACCAGATTGCAACTTCATCTTAGCCACACGTGCCTTGAAGTGGATGCTGGTTTCCCAACGTCCTCTCACACCCCAACAACTCATTACTGCAGTAGAGCTCAACCCATCTCTGCCTTTAGACACCCCTGCTCTGCCACAGGATTCGCCATTGGCAGTGGAGCTGCTTATACAGTCCTGTGAAGGATTAGTCCTGGTGGATACGGCGCTGAATGTAGTTCGATTTTCACACCTCTCTGCTCAAGAATATCTCGAGATGCAAAATGAAATATGGGATGTCGGTGTCATTGATGCGCAACTTTTTGTTTCTGAATCTTGTCTATGGATGCTACAATCGCCTCTGGAATCACCCCTTTACGAGTACGCCGCCTTCAACTGGTTCCGTCATTGTAGATCATACCAAGACCTCATTCTATCCAAGGACGGCGACATCAAGTATCAGCTGAACATCCCACTACTAAACAGCTTTTTAGGTTCTTTTAAGCAGGCATCCACCAGTTATTTCAAATGGGGATTTTGGATACGTGAGAGAGTAAGCAAGTATACTCCTTTATTTAGTGCACTCTCGGAGCCTCTGTGTCCAGCGTTTTTGGCGGCATTTGCTGGCCTAGGAGAGTTGGTGAGGTGGCTTTGGTACCAGGAAGGGAATGACATGACAATTCACAATGATTGTGGTAGCTCGTTGCTGGGTGTTGCTAGTGAGCATGGAACAAAATGGATCATGGTGGAAATACTAAAAGGGGGGGCTGGAATTGGGGATGTTCACGATGCCCTATGTCTGGCTAGTAAGGCTGGCAACTACGACATAGCCATGCTTCTTCTCGATCAAGGCACGGATGTCAACATCATTTCGGGTGAATATGGTACTGCCCTAGGTGCTGCAGCCTACTGGGGCAGGCTAGCGGTTGCCACACTTCTCCTGGATCGACGTGCAGATGTCAATATCATTGGGGGTAAATATGGTACTGCCCTAGGTGCCGCTGCATTCATGGGTAGGGTTGAGGCCGCCACACTTCTCCTGGATCGAGATGCGGATGTCAATATCATTGGGGGTGAATATGGTACTGCCCTAGGTGCCGCTGCATTCATGGGTAGGGTCGAGGCCGCCACACTTCTCCTGGATCGAGGTGCAGATGTCAAAATCGGTGGGGGTAAATATGGTACTGCTCTAGGTGTCGCTGCATTCATGGGCCACTTCGAGGTCGCCACACTTCTCCTGGATCGAGGTGCAGATGCCGATATCATTAAGGGTGAATATGGTACTGCCCTAGGTGCTGCTGCATTCAGAGGCCAGCTCGAGGTCCTCACACTTCTCCTGGATCGAGGTGCAGATATCAATATCATTGTGGGTGAATATGGTACTGCCCTAGGTGCTGCCGCATTCATAGGTACGGTCGAGACCGTCACACTTCTCCTAGATCGACGTGCAGATGTCAATATCATTGGGGGTAAATATGGTACTGCCCTAGGTGCCGCTGCATTCATGGGTAGGGTCGAGGCCGCCACACTTCTCCTGGACCGAGGTGCAGATGTCAAAATCGGTGGGGGTAAATATGGTACTGCTCTAGGTGTCGCTGCATTCATGGGCCACTTCGAGGTCGCCACACTGCTCCTGGATCGAGGTGCAGATGCCGATATCATTAAGGGTGAATATGGTACTGCCCTAGGTGCTGCTGCATTCAGAGGCCAGCTCGAGGTCCTCACACTTCTCCTGGATCGACGTGCAGATATCAATATCATTGGGGGTGAATATGGTACTGCCCTAGGTGCTGCTGCATCCATAGGTACGGTCGAGGCCGCCACACTTCTCCTGGATCGAGGTGCAGATGTCAATATCATTGGGGGTAAATATGGTACTGCCTTAGGTGTTGCTGCATTCAGAGGCCGTCTCGAGGTCCTCACACTTCTCCTGGATCGAGGTGCGGATGTCAATATCATTGGGGGTGAATATGGTACTGCCCTAGGTGCTGCTGCATTCATAGGTATGGTCGAGGCTGCCACACTTCTCCTGGATCGAGGTGCGGATGTCAATATTATTGGGGGTAATTATGGTACTGCCCTAGGTGCTGCTGCATTCATGGGTAGGGTCGAGGCCGCCACACTTTTCCTGGATCGAGGTGCAGATGTCAATATCATTGGGGGTAAATATGGCACGGCCCTAGGTGCTGCTGTAATACTCCCCCGGCTTGAGGTCTTCGCACTTCTCCTTGATCGAGGGGCCAATCCTGACTTGACAGACACCCGGGTGTCCTCACCCCGTGACCTCGCGAATCTACCAGGACATAAAGCCATTGTTAACCTGTTGGATAAACAAAGACAGTAAGGGCCAATGGTTATGTAATATATGCCCAACTGGGTCTGGTGTGGTGGCCAGGTTGGATATACCGTTGTAGGGTGCCTATACACCCAATTCCAAGTGCTGATAGTTGCCTGCTGTTCATATCTACGATTTTCCTTGTTTGAATTTGAATCATAAATGTTATAATTTCTACTGTTCGTCATTTCAAACACATTTCAAACCCACAAAATCCCGAAGGAAGTACCAAAGACAGGATGTCACCCGTAGACTAGAATGACTGCGTGGTACCTAGTAAACGGGACTTCACTCTCATCGGAAATCTAGTGCCCCGATTTCAGGGTAATCGAAATCCAGGCACCACCGATATTGGGAATGACCGTTCTACTATGGGAGAAACTGTTGCCCTAACTTATATGCAGCGAAGCTTAGGGTTGGTGAGAATAGCCCTGGTATTCCTGAAATATCAATCGCACTTCGCTGATCAAGAAGGTGTTATTCCGTACTAGTGTTCTTCTGCATCTCGCAGGGCGCGTGTATGCATAGGGTATAATACATATGAGTTCAGGCACCCGGGGTAGTAGATGCTCATTAAGGAATGTGGCTATACCGTCCTTCGCGAGCTCATTAGAGATTTCAACAAAAAATTTGAGATCACTAGGAGAGAGATAAAATAATCTAGCGGATGATATAATCGGAAGGGGGGAGCATACCCGTAATCGTATCTTGAAAATAGTAGTACGCCTAGGTGTTTGCACCTGAATAGGTACCGTGTGTTGAATAAATTTATTTGGTTATTAGAAGAAAGGAATCTCCGACTATTCGATGCTGGGTTTGTAGATAGACCACTACCATTGTTAGGCCGCAAAGGGTTCTGTAAGTTGGTCGACACTTGAATGATCCCAACAACTATGCCCCAGATTCCCTAGCTTACCTTGCATGTTTGTGTCGCTGTTAGGCCAGATGTTGGCTACCAGCCACTTACGATAGTTCGGCCGCAAAGGCTAGAGGAGGGTTCGGTGATATAACTCTGACCTTTTCCACCACCGCTATTCCTAAGTAGGTACCTCGATTCCCCCCTCCATTACCGCCTCTGTTCCCACCTCCATCCATTACGACTACGATTCTGCCTTACATTCCCACCTACTTACAACATGCCCGGCGACGCTCTTGATTCTGGCGTTTTGGATTGGGGTACTGATTTCGATGCTGGTTTGACACTGATTTAGGTTGATTTGGATGGTGTTCTAGGTTGATTTGGACGCTGAATGATTTGAGCGGTGACCTCTGCCCACTGATTTCTAGAGAATTTGGACTTGAGGGTTGTTTGGTGTTATGAACTAGGTACACACTTCTCATCTAATGCTGATTTTTTTTTGCTGATGATCCCGGTGGTGGTTTTGACAGTGAGCAACTTATATTCCCGAGCAATATCACCACCGCATCCTGATCTTTGCAGCGATTTCTGGCGGTGGCGATTGTGGTAGTGACTCTGGCCGGACTATTCTGGAGATATATTAGATTGTTTTATGGTTAGCATGGTAAAGGTGGGTGTACTGCAGGCATGGCAACGATAAATATGGCATGGCTGGATTTAAAATTGCAAGCTATAGTGGGATTGAGCATATCCCGGTCCTAATACTGAACAAACCCTATTTTTTTATTTATTGAAAATCATTACTCGTATGCAGATTATCTAGCCTATATATACAGTAGCATTCCCAAGTGGTGACTCGATGGATCGTCCAATCTTTGTGCCGACCCCTGTCTCATATCTACATATATACGGAGGTACGGAGGTGCAGAACAAAAGTCCTTTCCCCTTCCTATCTAGGATATACATATGCACGGGTATTCACAGTCATTATCCGTAGATGTCCTACATTCTTTCTTGCTCCAACTTCTCAATATACTAGATATCATCGACATCTCAATTGGCCAAATATCAATCCTTCTACACTATGCCGCCCTCCAGATACCAACCCTTCCCCCTACTCACAGCACTTCTTCCCCCTACGCACAACCCTTCAATCAACTCCATAACATCTTCCATCAGGTATATTGCCTGTCTCCGCCACCTCAATTGCCTATTTTAACCTTCATTACTCTACAAGACCTCCAATCGAGTACCCCCGAACCTGCCGATCGAGCGCCCCTAATTGAAATGTTCGATGTTGTGTCTCACACTCAGCCGGTGATCTTGCGATCTATGGGGGAAGCTCTGGGTATTATCCAGCAGCAGACTGGAATAACTCCAAGACTGTCCGTAATCTCTATAATGGAGCCCAGGAAAGGGGGTGGGTTCCTGGCACCTCATTGAACGCTAAGGATAGGGACCACTGTGGGAGAAAGAAAAAGATCACTTCAGCAGTGGAGGAGGCTATTGTGGATGCAGTCACTAAGGATCGATATGGTTGGGAGAAAACACTTGTCCAGCTTGGCTTACAGTTCAATATCTCATCACAGAGCGCATTTCGAATTCTCCTCTTGGCATTCAGGAAGCTGCTGATATATGGAGGATCTTAACACTGATGAATGGAGGCATATGTCGGAGACTGACCAGCTTGTTAGTGTTGATCCAATGGATATCGTGATCTCAGCTGGCTGCAAAGAGCGTAACAGGAAGGCTCCTAGAGATGGAAAGAATCTCTGGCAGGATGTGAAAGAGCGGAAGGCTGTGGCATGCCTGATATGAAGGATCCCCGGAACGAATCTCTGGCAGGATGTGAAAAAGAAAAATCTTAAAGGAATAGGATCTAATTGATTTGTTCTAAGGTACCTCTTGATACACACCACAACATTTACGCGGCCACGCTAAGGTTGGAAGTATCGCTGGAAAATGTTTTCTTTTGTCTGGAGGCTGAGGCCCCTTTGGGTGTACTCACGGAGCTTAAAAGGCTCCCAAGCCTAGGGAAAAAAAGGAAACCCAAGGCTATACTGCCACGCCCTTAGGTAGCGTCCCTGGCCAACACTCTTCCGCCACTTTCCCCGGTACCACAAAGCCACAAAGGAAATTCGCTAACGCATGTCTAGATTGGCGAAGAACGTTTCGACCAAATTTACGACATACTCCCCCCAGGTTCTTCACTTTCTTCATCCACCGCCCTCTCTCGTCCATATCTTCCCACCGTCCCCACCACCTGCCAACTACCTCTCCATGCGTACAGACCAAAGCAGCGTGCTTGCCTGTCTCCGCATCTCCCGCACTTCCGACACTCCGGGTCAACTGTGTCGTCGATTTTGTTCCGCCAGGCTTGAAGGTTGCCTTTGCCGGTTCGGCGGTGGACGTAATTGACCTGCGCCCTCCTTCCCACCTCACCACTCTCCCATTCCGGTTCTATTCACCTTACGCTCCTCCTCCGCATCTTCCGCCATCTCTACCTCAACCCCCCCTCCACCGCCATCCTCGCCACTCATGCTCTCCCCACTCCTCTGACAAGGCCACCCCCTCCTCCGCCAGCTGGCCCGCGAGCTCGTTGCCATTGGTGCCGACATACACTTTCACCGAGCCGAATCTCACAGCGTCCGGTCCCAGGCTGGTTTGCCTTCCTCTTGTCTCCTTCACTGCCACTTCAAGTTCGCGGCCCTAGCCTTTCCCGTTCTTCCTACCTTTCTCATGGCTGATATTGCCGCCTGGGGGTCTGAAGGGATGGGGATTTTACGGTCACCAGGAGCCATCCGCAACCCCTCACGCACTCCTGCCACTTTTCCATCCGACACCGTCACCACCGCCCCTAGTCCCGCCTCGTACCCCACTCCTTTCCCCACTATCATTTCCAGTCTCTCTTCCGCCTCCCTCTATCCCCGCCTCTACATACCACCCTGCTCCCACGTTCCCCTTACCACCCATACTTCCGTCGGTGAAAACACCAATTGCGTCCTCCCTGGCTTCATGGATGGCTAATTCCCAATCTGCCACTTTGCACTCTCTGTGGGCTTGAAGTTTCACTTTCGGGATGTCCACCTTTTCCGTCCGCCCCAATACTCAGCATCTCGTTCCCCAAATCTCGAATGACAGAAGTCTTATTCACGATGGCCGTCATTACCGAAGTAAAGCCGTCTGGCCCATAGGGATATTTTTGGTGGTTGTTGTCCCACCTGCCTCATGTCCCTGCCTTCCTCGCCTCCCTTTGCTGACTCTCACTCCTCCAACCATAGGTCCCCTAGCGCTGTGGAGTCTCTTATCATTTTCCCCATCAGCCTAGCCTGCGCTGCATCCAATGTCATTCTCGGGCTTTCAACTCCCGCGATCTCGCTTACCAGCTCTTTTCTTGATCCCCGCGTCGCGCTGAACACACCTTGTAAGAGCCTGGTACTGGAGGCGCTTGAAAATGTTAGTAGATCGTAAAGATGACCAATTAGATATTTTGATCAACTCCGAATCCGGAATGGTGAAGGTTGGTTATGAGGGTACAGTCGATCCGAGCGAATGCCAGCCCATCCTACAGAAAATGACATACTGTACTCTACATGTGCAAACGAACGTGACACAGGATCCAGCTGTTCTCGTACGAATGACTTTACAAAAGCTGTTCTCGTACCCAGACTCTCTGCGCTGACAAGACAATTAAATAAAATTGTGCGGCTAAGGCACAAGATGGCTGTTGAAACATGCTAGTGCACATTACACTCCACCACATCTATGTACTGAATTACGTGAAGCATTACATGCTGAAGTATAATCATATGAATATTCACGCCACGTATATGAGAAGCATGTGTTACCTATTCCTCGTGTGTATATAGGTAGCTGGATAGCTCACATAGAAGTACAGTTCACACAGTTCACTACGTTCCGTAAGTCTGCTGGCTGATATACTACACATCTACATACTACATATATCTATATTCATACATTTATTATTCATACGGGGTGAAGTGTTCCTTCACTGGCCACACATCTGAACCGCTGCCACTCTCACTAGCCTCATATCATAACCTGATGTTCCAACAATGGCAGCGTAACTGATCTCGTTCCCAGACTCTTAGGTTATCTGCGCTAAAGCTAACTTCGGCGACAGCGTAACTGTACCAGCAGTTAGCAATTAGGTATATAGTCTCGTTGCACACAGACCAAATAATTAATTGGAGATGTGAAGTACAGTCTCGTGCCCAGTAAATCACACACCCCAAAATAATTCGGTATCAAGCACACGTACTTAACTATAATGCAGCAATTGTAATTTTTTTTTTGAGTCTGAAGCCTTAGGCTATGAGACGGTAGAAGTATCTCCGTAACTTGTAATTTCTTGGCATGTACTGGTACCAGCAGTGAAA
>Ga0307514_10003638_pt1 | contig 14632 bp, 17 predicted proteins | sample 16_EM_MG_FD_203088 | JGI IMG/M metagenome (GOLD analysis project Ga0307514, IMG submission 203088) | Populus trichocarpa ectomycorrhiza microbial communities from riparian zone in the Pacific Northwest, United States - 16_EM | ecosystem: Host-associated > Plants > Roots > Unclassified | place... | reverse complement strand
TGCGCCAAAGGGTGTCGATCTAGGCGCAAAGCGCAGTTGTAGCTCGGGCTACAGCGAGCATTTGCAACGACGAGCGGCGCCCTTTGGGGCGCACGAGCGGGTGTGTCGGATTTGTTCACAGACTCTCAGCCCGAACGGCGGAGAAACCGTCAAACGGTGGGCGTCTCCAAGCGCTGAAGAGACCTTCAGTCTGCCGCTGCAATCGCCTCGGCGCTCAGCACCTTGAACCCATGCGTGCCGTCGCGCCTGAGTTGCTCGACGAGGCCGAATTCCCAATCGAGGTAGCCCTGCATCGCTTCGCGAGGGTTGTCGGTGCCTTCGTAGGGGCGGCGGTAGCGGTCGATGCGGGGCGAGGCCAGTCGCGCTTCGCCTTTCTCGGTGTGATGGCCGGCGGCGATCCACGCGGCGTTGCCGCCTTCGAGCGACCAGACTTCGGCTTCGTGCTGCAGGCTGTCGTCGTGCACGGCAAAGGCGCTGAGTTCGCCGGTTTCATCGGTGAGCACGATGCGGTCGTGCGGCGGCAAGGTCTTCAACGCACTGGCGAGTTGCGAGCGCAGCGCGAACCAGGCGCCGGGCACGTGCTGCTTCACGTAGCGGATGCTGGGGCCGAGGTCGATCACCAGCGTGGCATCGCCGCCGTCTGCGCGCCACTGGAACAGCTGGGCCGGCGTCACCATCAGCGAGCCTGGCGCGACCGGGTGCTGCTTCAGCGAGTGCGTGTCGTCAAAGTCTTTCGGCTGCGCGCCGTCGACCACGTAGACCTCCCAGCCCATCTGCGCCAGCCACGAGGCTGTCATCGGCGCGCGCACGCCGTCGTCGTCGACCAGTGCGATGCGCGCACCGCGCACCGGGGCGAAGTGGTCGGTCTCTTGCACCAGTTGCCCACCGGGTGCGCTGCTGAAGCCGGGCACATGGCCGCCTGCGCATTCCTCGGGGTGGCGCACGTCGAAGCGGTAGAGCGTGCGGCCCGGCTCTTCCAGCGTGGCGAGTGCGTGCAGTGCGATGCGGCGCACGCCGGTCGCATCGGCCACTTGCTTCGCCCGCGACAAGGCCGTTCGCCGCGTGGGCTCGTCGACGAGGCCGGCCCGCCGTGTCTGCCCATGGTCCAGCACCTGGCCGGCCAGCGTCCAGCCGATGGTGCCGTTGCGCAGGGCCGCCACCGGATTGGGCAAGCCTGCATTCACCAGCGATTGCGTGCCGATGATGCTGCGCGTGCGCCCCGCACAGTTCACGATCACACGTGTGGCCGGGTTCGGCGCGAGCGCCCGTGCGCGCAGCACCAGCTCGGCACCCGGCACGCTGATCGCGCTGGGGATGCTCATGGTGTTGTACTCATCGAAGCGCCGCGCATCGAGCACCACCATGTCGGTGCCGGCATCAAGCAGGGCCTTCACCTCTTCGGCGGTGAGCGAGGGCGTGTGGCGTTGCGACTCCACCAGCTCGCCGAAGGACTTGCTCGGCACGTTGACGTCGCGGAACAACTCGCCGCCTGCATCGCGCCAGCCGGCCAGGCCGCCGTCGAGCAGGCTCACGTCGGTGTAGCCGAGCGCGCGCAGGCGCTCCGCGGCACCGGCCGCCAGGCCGTCGCCATCGTCGTAGACCACCACGCGGGTGTCGCGCCGCGGGATCCGTGCCCACGCGTCGAGCTCCAGCCGCGACCATGGCAGGTTGGCCGCGAACAGCGGGTGGGCTTGCGCGAACGGGTCTTCCTCGCGCACGTCGAGCAGCGCGATCTCTTCGCGTGCCAGCAGTGCGGCACGGACATCGTGATAGCTGGTCACTGGGCGGCTTCCTTCGATCGATCCCACAGGTTGGGTAACCAGGCATTCGAGTAGCCCGAGACGAAGGGCTTGCGTTGGCCGTCTTCGGTGTACACGTGGCGGTGCACTGCGCCGATGTTGGCGCCGTACACGTGGATGCTGATCGACACCTGGTCGGGGTAAAGGTTGCTCACGCGGTGCACGTCGCCGATCGTGGGCGACACCGCTTCCACATCGCCAGGCTTCAGCGTGCGCGGCGCGCCGTGCGCCACCATCGCGCCGCCCGGCCCGGGCCGGTAGTCTTGGGCGACTTCGCCCCCGCGCAGCATGCCGATCAGCCCCCACACCGTGTGGTCGTGGATCGGCGTGGCCTGCCCCGGGCCCCACACGAAACTCACCACACTGAAACGCTCCCGTGAATCGGCATGCAGCAGGTACTGCTGGTAATACTGCGGGTGCGGCTTCGCCAGTTCGTCGGGCAGCCAGTCGTCGCGCGCGATCAGCTCGCGCAGCAGCGCGCCGCCTTCGCGCACGAGCAGCGCTTCGTCCTGGCTGCGGTCGACCAGCGCACCGAGCGAGCTCACGAAGTGCCGCAGCGGCGCGGTGTTGGAAGTTGGGGTCGTGCTCATGGGCGATTCTTTCGGCAGAGAGTGCAGTCTCGCAAATCCTCGGCGAATAAGCATGCTCGCTTTCATTCGTATGCCGCTGCTGCGCGCGCCGATACCTTAGCGCCATCGTTGTCTTCCCACCGAGCGAGGCGCCCCATGAGCATCGAATTCATCGGCATGATCCAGCCGCAGAAGGTCTCCGAAACCCACCCCGCCAGCGGGCCGGTGATCGACCGCGGCTATGTGCGCGACTTTGCGCAGGCGCACGAGTTCGCCGGCTTCGACCGCGTGCTCGTGCCGTATCACTCCACCAGCCCCGATGCGATGCTCACGGTGGCCTATGCCGCCTCGGTCACCGAGCGCGTGCACTACATGCTCGCGCACCGCCCGGGCTTCGTGGCGCCCACGCTGGCGGCGCGCCAGTTCGCCACGCTCGACCACTACACCGGCGGGCGGCTCGCGGTGCACTTCATCTCAGGCGGCTCCGACGAAGAGCAGCGCCGCGATGGCGACTACCTCGGCCACGACCAGCGCTACGAGCGCACCGACGAGTACCTCGACATCCTGCGCCGCGTGTGGGCGAGCGATGTGCCCTTCGACCACTTCGGCACCCACTACCGCTTCGACAAGGCCTTCTCCGACATCAAGCCGCTGCAGCAGCCGCACGTGCCGATCTATTTCGGCGGCGCCTCCGAGGCGGCCATTCGCGTAGCGGGCAAGCACGCCGATGTGTATGCGCTGTGGGGCGAGAGCCAGGCACAGGCGCGCGAACTCACCTCGCGTGTGCGCGCCGAAGCAGCGAGCCATGGCCGCAGCGTGCGCTTCAGCGTGTCGTTCCGCCCCATCCTCGCGGCGACCGAATCGGCGGCGTGGGAACGTGCCGAGAACATCCTGGCGGAGACAAAACGCCTGCGCGTCGAGCAAGGCTTCGCGCGCGGCGGGCCGCAGCAGAGCGAGGGCGCCAAGCGCCTGCTCGCTGCGGCCACGCATGGCGACCGCGCCGACAAACGCCTGTGGACGGCCATCGCGCAAGAGACCGGTGCGCGCTCGAACAGCACCGCGCTCGTCGGTACGCCCGAGCAGGTGGCCGATGCCTTGCTCGACTACTACGACCTCGGTGTCACCACCTTCCTCATTCGCGGCTTCGACCCGCTGGAAGACGCGCTCGACTACGGCCGCGAGCTGATCCCGCGCACACGCGAGCTGGTGGCGCAACGCCTTGCGGTGCGCGAGGCACAGCGGCAGGCGGCTTGAGCATGAAGCGCCGCCATTTCAATGCCGCGATTGCGGCGAGCGCAGCAGCGACCTTCAGCCGATACGCCACTGCGCAGGCCCGGCCCGTGCTTCGTGCCGGTGACCAGAAAGGCGGCCTGCGCGCCTTGCTCGAAGCGGCCGACGAACTCCGCAAGCTGCCGTACGACATCCAGTGGACCGAGTTCCCCGCCGCTGCGCCGCTTGCCGAAGCACTCAACGCCGAAGCGGTGGACCTCGGCCCCATCGGCGATGCGCCCTTGCTGTTCGCATTGGCATCGGGCGCCAAGATCAAGGCCTTCGCCGTCAGCCGCTCCGATGCCTATGGCACGGCGGTGCTGGTGCTCGGCAACTCTCCGCTCAAAGACGCCGCCAGCCTGAAAGGAAAGAGTGTCGGCACCAACCGCGGCTCCATCGGCCACTACGTCACGCTGCGCGCGCTGGCATCGGCAGGTTTGACCGGCAATGACGTGAATTTCCGGTTCCTGCCGCCAGCCGAGGCCAAGCTGGCGCTGACCTCGGGCTCGGTCGATGCATGGGCCACCTGGGAGCCCTACACCGCATTGGCCGAAACCGGCGGCCACGCGCGTGTGCTGGTCAACGGCCGCGGTCTCTGGTCGGGCCTGAGCTACCTGGCGGCTACCGACACGGCGCTGCGCGCCAAGGCCGAGGTGCTGCGCGATTTCAAGCTGCGCGTCGAGCGCGCGCAGGCTTGGTCGTACCAGCACAGCGACGATTTCGCGAATGCGCTGGCACGCGTGATCGGCATTCCGAAAGAGGCCGCGAAGCTGCAGTTCGAACGGCGCAAGACGCGCTGGCAGAAGATCGATGCCGACGTGGTGGCCGAGCAGCAGCGCACGGCAGATTTCTACCTCGACGCCGGCCTGCTGAAGCAGCGGCTCGACGTGCGCAACACCTTCGACAGAAGCCTGGAAAGCTAGGCCGGGCGCGCTTGAAGGCGCTTTGCTAACGCCTGCACATCTGCATCAGGCAGCAGCGTGCCACCGGCGGCGTCGGCTTGCACCTGCAGCAGCCGCACCAGCGTTTCCTTGTGCGGCAGCAGCGGCCCGAAGAAGCGCGCGCCGTCTTGTGCTGCGATCAGCAGCGTGGGGAAGTTTTCCACCTCCACCGGGTCCACAAAATCGGCCTCGTCTTCGATGTCGACCCACACGAAGCGCATGCCGGGAAAGGCCTCGGCCACCGCATCGAAAGTGCTTCGGTAGTCGCGGCAACTGCCGCACCACTGGGCACACAAGCAGGCCACGAGAAAGGGCGGGTGAATCACGGGCGCAGTCATAGGTGCGCATCATCTCAAACGCCGGCAAATATTGCCGGCCAGGGCCCTTGGAGCCGAGACGCGGCACACCACTTGCCGCATCCACATTAGGCTGGGTGTCCAGTCGACTGATAGGAGATCGCATGAACAAAAAACTGCTCGCCACGATGATTACCGCGACCCTGAGCTACGGTGTGGCGTCTGCCCAGACGCAGCCTGATTCGCCGTCCACCCCGGCCCCTGCTGTTCAGTCGCAGGAAGCCAAGGATGCGAAGGTCCATTCCAAGGCCGAGTACAAGGCACGCAAGAAGATTGCCGATGCCAACAAGGACTTGAACAAGGCCGATTGCGAAACCTCCGCCAACGGCATGGCCGAACACGCATGCAAGAAGGAAGCGCGTGCCACCGCCAAGCAAGAGAAGGCGGCAGCCCAGGTGATCCACGAGAACGAGAAGAAGGAAATCAAGGAAGGCACGAAGCCCTGAGTGATTTCCTGAGCAATGTGGTGGGCGTGTCAGCCGCGTTTCCAGACCGGTGACTCGTTCACCACCACCTTCTTGGGGATGATGCTTTGCTGCGTGAACACATCGGCAATGCGCTGCTGTTCGCTCAGTGAGGTGGCATCCACCGGTTGCACCGCGTAGCTTCGGCGCTTGTTGGCGGCCTCCACGGTCGCCGCATCGAGGCCGAGCACCGGTGCATTCCATTCGGCGGCCGCCACCGGGTTGGCCTTGATCCACTCGCCGGCACGCGCCAGTTCGTCGTACACCACCGTCAACACATCGGCGCGCCGCTGGGCATATGGCGTGCTCGCCAGGTAAATGCGTCGGTAACTCGCGAGCCCGGTGCCGTCTTGCAGGATGCGTGCATTGGCTTGCCGCTGCACCGCTGCGAGGAAAGGGTCCCAAATCACCCACGCCGCCACGCTGCCGCGCTCGAATGCGGCGCGGCCATCTGCGGGCGACAGGTAGGCGGGGTCGATGTCCTTGATCGTCAGGCCTTGCTTGGCCAGCGCTTCCAGCACCAGGTAGTGCGCACCGGCGCCTTTCGCAAAGGCCACGCGCTGGCCCTTCAGTTGCGCCACGGTGGTGATGGGCGAGTCGTGCTTCACGACGATCGCCTGCGCGGTGGGCGAGGGCGTTTCGATCGCGTAGTAGGTGAGCTTGGCACCGGCCGCCAATGCGAATGGCGGCACGGCATCGGCCACGTCGGCACTCAGGTCGAGCCCGCCGATGTTCAATGCTTCGAGCAGCGGCAGGCCCGAGCTGAACTCGTGCCACTGCACCGACACCTTCAGCGGCGCGAGCGCCTTCTCGAGCGTGCCGCGAGACTTCAAGAGGATCATCAGCGTCGACGACTTCTGGTAGCCGATGCGGATGCTCTCGTTCGCCTGCGCCCATGTGGGCACGGTACCGGCCAGCAGGCCGGACAGCACCAGGCCGCGCCGGCCGGTGTCGATGAGATCGCGTGACATGGGTGCAAGCCTCTGCTGAAAAGAGGTTGAGCCTAGGGTGCAGCGGTCACCGCGAGAACCTCGCATTTCTCATATGCATGCGCGCTGCATGTGTCGGCGGTATTCGGAATGCCTCTATCGAAAGCCGTTCTTGTTCGTTTACCAAATGAGGCGTGCTTCGTATCGTGGCCTCCTTCCATCACGAACGTCTCCATGAAGATTGTCGGCATTCTCGGCAGCCCCTCTGTCACCTCGCGCTCAGGCAGCCTGCTGCACCTGGCCCAGTTGCAACTGCAATCGGTGGCGACCAGCCTGCACACCATCTCGATCCGCGAGCTGCCGGCCGAAGCGTTGCTGCATGCGCAGTTTGATCACCCGCTGATCCGCCAGGCGCTCGGCGAGGTGGCCGACGCACAGGTGGTGCTCGTGGCCACGCCCATCTACAAGGCGGCCTACAGCGGGCTGTTGAAGGCCTTCCTCGACCTGCTGCCGCAGGACGGTCTACGCGACAAGACCGTGCTGCCGCTGGCCACCGGCGGCAGCATCGCCCACCTGCTCGCGCTCGACTACGCGCTCAAGCCCGTGCTCTCGGCGCTCGGTGCGCGCGACATCCTCGACCCGGTGTTCGCCACCGACCCGCAGATCCCCAAGCACGACGTGCAGGGCTACCAGCCGTCTGCCGATGTGCAAGAGCGCGTGCGCCGCAGCCTGCAAACGCTGATCGAGCGCAGCGAAGAATTCCAGCGCCAAGAAGATGCTGCCCGCGAGCGCGATGCACTGCTGCAACGTGCCCGCAGCGGTGAAGAGCGTGCGTTCGAATCCACACCATCGCCCTGGCCGACCGGCAACGTTCGCTGGTCGGTCTGATCTCTTTTCACCTCATCACCACCGTTCACCCAAGGAGTTTCACCATGAGCATCACCGCCATCAATGTGCGCAACCAGTTCCGCGGCAAGGTCAAGGAAGTCATCCTTGGCGACGTCGTCTCCGAGATCGATGTCGAGACGCCGTCGGGTCTGATCGTCACCTCGGTCATCACCACGCGCTCGGTCAAGGAGCTGGGGCTGGCGCCCGGCCGCGAGGTGGTGGCACTCGTCAAGTCGACCGAGGTGTCGATCGCAACGCTGTAAACCTTCGATCACAGGCGCCACCATGGCCTTCCGAGGCAACCCCACTCGCGTGCTCATCGTGCCGGGCCTGCACAGCAGCGGCCCGGCGCACTGGCAGACCTGGCTCGAAGCGCACTACCGCAGCTCGGCGCGGGTGGTGCAAGACGACTGGGGCACGGCCGATCTGGACCGCTGGACCGAGCGCGTGGCGCTGGCCATCGCGCGCGACCCCGATGCGCGCTGGGTCGCCGTGGGCCACAGCTTCGGCTGCCTGGCCATCGCACGCCACATCGCGCGCGGCGGGGCGGGCCTGCACGCCGCGCTGCTGGTGGCGCCAGCCGACCCCGAAAAGTTCGGCGTTGCCTCGCGGCTGCCGCAAGGCAAGCTCGGCGTGCCCAGCGTGGTGGTCGGTAGCGACACCGACCCGTGGATGCGCGCCGACAGTGCACGCGCCTGGTCGCGCATCTGGGGCTCGCACTTCGTCAACCTGGGCGACGTGGGGCACATCAACGTCGAATCGGGCTTCGGCCCCCTGCCGCAGGCCAAGACGCTGACCGAGCTCTTGATCCACCGCGTGGAGCGTGCGCAGCGCATGGCGCGCTCTCATCCACTCGAATTTTCTTTCGCGATCTGAGAAGGTGTGACCGAACTCGGTCCGCTCGGCCACGCCGAGTTCATTCACACCTTCTGAGCGGTCTCGACGCGGTCGAAGTGGAACAGCGCCGCCACGATCGCGAGCGCAGCCACCGGCCCCGCAGCCGGTTCGAGCATCGATGCGAGAACGGGGACAACCAGCACCAGGTAGCGCCAGCCCCAGCTGTACAGCTGGCCGGCCCGGCGCACGGCGGACGCGCCGGCACCGTGACGACGCAGGCGTGCCGGCGAGCCGACCCGCATCGCGACGATGAAGCCGGCATGTTGGTAGTAGCGCAGCGCCATGGCCGAGCACAGGCCCGACGCGAAGAGCAAGGCCATCAACACCAGCTCCAGCGCCAAGCGAGTGTTGATCTGCGGTGTGCCGGCTGTGTCATTCAGGCCTGCATGCAACGAGGGAGCGGCCAGCGTGAGAGTGCCCATCAGCGCCAGCACAGCGGTCGAGGCGGTCACGGTGGCCGACATCATCGCGTTGCGCAGCGTCTGCACTGCCAGCAGTTCGGAGCCTTCATGAGCAGAGACCGTGGCGAACCACTCCTCGCGCAGAGCGGCGTAGGCGCTGCGTGCCAGCCGCTCCGGGTGCCGGCGGCGGGTGAGCGCCAGCGCGGCTTCGTAGGCGACCAGCACCAGCATGGTCACCAGCGCAGCCAGCCAGGTTCCGAGTGAACTCATGGCCTGCTCAGGCACTGCGCAGCGTCGCCATGCGGCTGCGGCGCTCCAGCCATTCGAACGCGCCCATGCCGGCCAGCATGGCGGCCACGAAGACGAGTGCCTTCACCTCGCCCATACCCAAAGCCACCAACCCCGGGCCCGGGCAGAAGCCGGCGATGCCCCAGCCCATGCCGAACAGCGTGCTGCCCACCACCAGGCGGCGGTCGATATGGCGTGCGGCGGGCAGCTTCATCTCCGCGCCGATGAGGGAGGTGGTGCGCCGGCCGGCCACCGCGAACGCGATCGCACCGACCGAGATGGCTCCGGCCATCACGAGCGCGAGCGACGGATCCCACGCGCCGGCCAGGTCCAGAAAGCCCAGCACCTTGGCCGGGTTGGCCATGCCCGAGACGATCAGGCCGAGGCCGAAGACCAGGCCGGCCAGCAGAGAGGTCAAGATCAACAGCATGGGACGACTCCTCAGACCGCCAGCAGGTGGCGCAACACGAACACCGTGGCAAAGCCCGCGGCCATGAACACAGCGGTGGCCACCAGCGAGCGGGACGACAGCCGCGAGATGCCGCACACGCCATGGCCGCTGGTGCAGCCCGAGCCATAGCGCGTGCCGATGCCGACCAGCAAGCCAGCGACCCCCAGCGCGGGGTACGACGCATCGACCTGCAGCGCCGGCCATGCCGCGAACAGCGCATACGCCATCGGCGCGCCGACGAGCCCGATCACGAATGCGGCACGCCAGGCGACGTCTCCGCGAGCCGGCCGCAGCAGCCCGCCGACCACGCCGCTGATGCCGGCGATGCGCCCGTTCAGCAAGGCAAACATGCCCGCCGCGATGCCGATGAGGGCGCCACCGGCGAGGGCCGACCATGGCGTGAAAGCGTTCCAGTCGATGGCCATCGTCAATCCTTGGGGCAGTAGAGCCGGTACAGCACCGGCAGGATCTCGAGCAAGGCCGGGTCGACCACGCGGTAGTAGATGTTCTTGCCCTCGCGGCGCGTGTCGACCGCGCCCTCGTTGCGCAATACGCCGAGCTGCTGCGACAAGGTGGGCTGGTGGATCTGCAGACGCTCTTCGAGATCGCTCACGCACATCTCGCCTTGCGAGAGCTGGCACAGCAGCAGCATGCGGTCTGCGTTGGCCAGCAGCTTCATTGCTGCAACGGCTTCGCCCGCGGCGCTGCGCAAGAGGTCGGGGTCGATCGCGAGGGCAGAGCGTTTCATGAGGAACGTGATCGGGTTGGCTTGACTACACTATATAAATAAACATAATGTAAGTCAATAGATTGAAGAGTCGCACACAGGAGCCCGTTCATGAGCGCACGCACCACCACCCAAGCCTTCTTTGACCCCAAGACCTGGACGGTCTCTTACGTGGTGTGGTGCCACGCCACGCGGCGCGCCGCCATCATCGACCCGGTGCTCGACTTCGATTTCAAATCCGGCCACACCGGCACGGCTTCGGCCGACCAGGTGCTCGCGTACGCGCGAGACCACGCGCTCCACGTCGACTGGATCCTCGAGACCCATGCGCACGCCGACCACCTGTCGGGCGCGCGCTACCTGCAAGAGCGCGTGGGCGGGCGCATTGCCATTGGCGACAACATCCGCCAGGTGCAAGCCACCTTCAAGAAGCTCTACAACCTGGAGCGCAGCTTCCTGCCCGACGGCAGCCAGTTCGACCATCTGTTCACCGACGGCGAAACCTTCCGCATCGGCGAGGCCGAGGTGACGGCCCTGCTCGTGCCCGGCCACACACCGGCGGACATGGCCTATGCGGTGGACGGCTCGGTCTTCGTCGGCGACACGCTCTTCATGCCCGACGTCGGCAGCGCCCGCGCTGACTTCCCCGGTGGCGACGCGCGCCAGCTTTACCGCTCCATGCGGCGCCTGCTCAGCCTGCCGCCAGAGACCACGATGTACGTATGCCACGACTACCCGCCAGCCTCGCGCGGGCCGGCCTGGCAGACCACCGTCGCCGAGCAGCGAGCGAGCAACATCCATGCGCGCGACGGCATCGGCGAAGACGAGTTCGTGGCCATGCGGCAGGCGCGTGATGCCACGCTCGAAGTGCCGACGCTCATCCTGCCCTCGATCCAGGTCAACGTGCGCGCCGGCCAGCTGCCGCCCGCCGACGAGAACGGTGTCGCTTACCTGCGCATTCCCTTGAACGCGCTGCCTCTTCATTCCGCCTCACTGAAAGATCCCCGATGAGACTTTCCTCGCTCGCGCTGTCTGCCATCCTCTCTGCCGTGGTGTTCCTCGGTGCCTGCGCTTCCACGCCATGTGCCGACAGATTGCTCGACCAGGCAATCGCCGGCCCGCAGCGCAGCGAGGCCAACAAGGCGCGCGACGCCGCACGCCACCCGAAGGAGACGCTGCTCTTCTTCGGCCTGCGCCCCGACCAGAAGGTGATCGAGATTGCCCCCGGCGGCGGCTGGTACACGGAGGTGCTGGCCCCGGTGCTGCGCGACAAGGGCGAGCTCTACGCCGCGCACTACCCGCTCGACGCCACGCCCGGCGAGCTCAAGGCGCGCGGCCGCTTCGAAGACAAGCTCAAGGCCGACCCGGCGGTGTACAGCCGGGTGAAGCTGGGCTCGATGCCCGTCAAGGCCGGCTTCACCGACATCAGCGTGCCCGGCGGCGCTGACATGGTGCTCACCTTCCGCAACATCCACAACTGGATCGAGGCCGGCCACTTCGACGACTCGCTGAAGGCCTTCTACGCCGTGCTCAAGCCGGGCGGCGTACTAGGCGTCGAAGAGCATCGCGCGCCGGCCGGCGCCTCGCTCGAATGGATCAACCAGAACGGCTACGTGCCCGAGGCCTTCGTGATCGAGCACGCAAAGGCCGCCGGCTTCGAGCTGGCGGGCCGCTCCGAGGTCAATGCCAACCCGAAAGACACGCACGAGCACCCGAAGGGCGTGTGGTCGCTGCCGCCGACCTTCGCCGGTGGCGATGCCGATCGCGCAAGCTTCGCAGCGATCGGTGAGTCCGACCGCATGACGCTGAAGTTCATCAAACCGGCCAAGAACTAAGAACTGACGGGAGAACTCAGAGGCTGAGAATTTTTTGACTCCGTTCGCCCTGAGCCTGTCGAAGGGTGCGCCGTGCACTGCGCTGGCTTCGACAGGCTCAGCCCGAACGGGGGGAACTCGAGAATCTCTCAGGCTCTCAAGCCTTCGGCTTGATCTCGATGCCCGGAATCTTCTCTTCGTAAAAGGCCAGCCGGCCGCGCAGCGCGCGGTGCTCTTCGTACGGGTCTTCGTAGGTCCACACGGTGTCGGGCCAGCTCTTGTCGGCCAGCCTGATGGAGTAGTAGTGCGCGAGCCCCTTGAAGGGGCAGGTCGTCGTCGTTCCGGTGCGCTTGAGCAGGCTCATCGCCACGTCGCTGCGCGGGAAGTAGTAGCGCACCGGGTGCTTGTCTTCGACCACGCGAATCACATCGATCGAATCTGCCAGAACCTCGCCGTCGACCTCGACCTTCATCCAGATGCCGACTTGCTGTTCCTGGACCTTGTGGTCGGGGAATTGTTGGTGTCCGGGTGACTTGCCCATCGTTGAACTCCTTGCCATGGAGGTAATGATTCCCTGGTTGCGGCAAATGACATTCCGCGGCTTCGGCGAGGCCGGCTTGATATCCCTTCGACGAGCCCGATCTGTCCCTGATCTGTCCGCATGGGGCCGGCGGGCGATATGCTGTTTGCTCCCCGTTCCTGGGCCATTCCCCTGCCACGAGCGCGCCATGCCCCTCCAGGATTTCCATCCCGCCGTTGCCAACTGGTTCCGCCGAACCTTTCCCGCGCCCACGCCGGCGCAGGTGGCGGCGTGGCCGGCCATCCGTGCGGGTCGGCATACCTTGGTGGCCGCGCCGACCGGCTCCGGTAAAACATTCACCGCCTTTCTTGCCGCGCTCGACGGCTTGGTGCGCCAGGGCCTGCGCCCCGAAGGCCTGCCCGACGAGACGGTGGTGGTCTACGTCTCGCCGCTGAAGGCGCTGTCGAACGACATTCGCCTCAACCTCGAAGCACCGCTCGCCGGCATCCGCGACGAACTGGCCGCGCTGGGCCTGCCCGACGTGGAGATCCGCAGCGCGGTGCGCACCGGCGACACGCCGCAGAAAGACCGCCAGCTCGCGCTGCGCCGGCCGCCGCACATCCTCGTCACCACGCCCGAGTCGCTCTACATCCTGCTGGGCTCGGCCTCGGGCCGCAAGATGCTCGGCACCGTGCGCGCCGTGATCGTCGATGAGATTCACGCCATCGCGGCCACCAAGCGCGGCAGCCACCTGGCGGTCTCGCTCGAGCGGCTGCAGAACCTGAGCGCACACCCGCTCACGCGCATCGGCCTGTCGGCCACGCAGAAGCCGATCGACGAGGTGGCGCGCTTTCTCGTCGGCTCGGGCGCGGTCACCGACGGCGTGGCCGATTGCGAAATCGTCGACATCGGCTACGCCAAGCAGCGCGACCTCGCGCTCACGCTGCCGCCCACGCCGCTGGGCGTGGTGATGTCGAACGACCAGTGGACGCAGGTCTACGAGATCGTGGCCGGGCTGGCCAGCGCACACCGCACCACGCTGGTCTTCGTCAACACCCGCCGCATGGCCGAGCGCGCCACGCGCCACCTGGGCGAACTGCTGGGCAAGGAGAGCGTGGCCGCGCACCACGGCAGCCTGGCGAAGGAGATTCGCCTTAATGCCGAGCAGCGCCTGAAGCGCGGCGAGCTCAAGCTGCTGGTGGCCACCGCGTCGCTGGAGCTGGGGCTGGACATCGGCGACGTCGACCTCGTCTGCCAGCTCGGCTCGCCGCGGTCCATTGCCAACTTCCTGCAGCGCGCCGGCCGCTCCGGCCACGCGGTGGGCGGCGTGCCCAAGGCGCGGCTCTTCCCGCAGTCGCGCGACGAGCTGGTGGAGTGCGCGGCCCTGCTCGACTGCGTGCGCCGCGGCGAGCTGGACGCGCTGAGCGTGCTGCCCGCGCCGCTCGACGTGCTGGCCCAGCACATCGTTGCTGAGGTCGCCAGCGCCGAATGGGGCGAAGATGAACTCTTCGCGCTGATGCGCCGCGCCTGGCCCTATGCGCAGCTCAAGCGCGAAGACTTCAACGCCGTGGTGCGCATGCTGGCCGACGGCTTCAGCACCCGCCACGGCCAGCGCGCGAGCTACGTGCACCGCGACGCCGTGCACCACCGCCTGCGCGAGCGCAAGGGTGCGCGGCTGACTGCGCTCACCTCGGGCGGTGCCATCCCCGAGACGGCCGACTACACCGTGCTGCTCGATCCGCAGGCCGACAAGATCGGCACCGTGCACGAAGACTTTGCCGTCGAGAGCATCGCCGGCGACGTGTTCCAGCTCGGCAACACCAGTTATCGCATCCTGCGCATCGAACCCGGCCGCGTGCGGGTGGAAGACGCACACGGCGCCGCGCCCAACATCCCGTTCTGGCTCGGCGAGGCGCCGGGCCGCAGCGACGAGTTGTCGTTCGGCGTCTCGCGCCTGCGCGAAGAGGTGGCCACGCTGATCGCCTCGCAAGGCGCCGAGGCCGCGGTCGGCTGGCTCGTCGGCACGCTGGGCCTGGAGGCCGAGGCCGCGCGCCAGCTGGTCGACTACCTCGCGCGCACGCTCGGCACGCTGGGCGCCGTGCCCACGCAAGAGCGCATCGTGCTCGAGCGCTTCTTCGATGAATCGGGCGGCATGCAACTGGTGGTGCATTCGCCCTACGGCAGCCGCCTCAACCGCGCCTGGGGCCTGGCGCTGCGCAAGCGCTTCTGCCGGCAGTTCAACTTCGAGCTGCAGGCGGCGGCCACCGAAGATGCGATCGTGCTGTCGCTCTCCACCAGCCACAGCTTCCCGCTCGACGA
>Ga0307514_10003637_pt1 | contig 14636 bp, 13 predicted proteins | sample 16_EM_MG_FD_203088 | JGI IMG/M metagenome (GOLD analysis project Ga0307514, IMG submission 203088) | Populus trichocarpa ectomycorrhiza microbial communities from riparian zone in the Pacific Northwest, United States - 16_EM | ecosystem: Host-associated > Plants > Roots > Unclassified | place... | reverse complement strand
ACCGAGTACAGCATACACCGAGTACAGCATACACCGAGTACAGCATACACCGAGTACAGCATACACCGAGTACAGCATACACCGAGTACAGCATACACTGAGTACAGCATACACCGAGTACAGCATACACCGAGTACAGCATACACTTATGATATTCTGTCGTCCCTTCATTTGCACGATTTCGAGTTGACCCATGAATGCAGCTTCATCTTCCGACATACCTCCCTACCGATCGACCGCCACCAGCCAGTTCCCCATATGACCTTCAAAGGTTAAGTCACCTTGTCACATTCCCCCTGTTTTGAGTTAACTACATGATGAATCTAGTCGGAGCACCTGGCATGCCTCCCATCGACCACCTCCAGATCGACCACGTCCAAGTACTCCTCCAATCTCGCTCGATCATAAGGTGCATCTGCATCTCCAAACTCATTCGTTCACGACATCCAAGTGCATCTCTGAGTTAACTTAATCTCGGTATGCAATTGCATCTCCAAACTCGATCGATCACAGCCTCAAAGTGTATCTCCAAACTCGCTCGATCACAGCCTCAGAGTGCATCTCTGAGTTCACTCGATTACGGCCTCCAAGTGCATCTCCAAACTTGCTCGATCATAGCCTGTGAGTGTATCTCTCAGTTCACTCAATCTGTGTCTCCAATTGAATCTCCAAACTCACTCGACCTCGGCCTCCAGGTGCATCTCCAATCTCGCTCAAAGACGGCCTCCCAGTGCATCTCTGAGTTCAGTCAGTTTCGAACTTCAATTGCATCTCCAAACTTGCTCGATCACGACCTGAGTTCACTCAATTGTCATTTTCCGCTGTGCCTCGAATCGCTCCCATGCACCGCCTGCAGCCAGTCCAGATATATCGTGTGTAGATGGGTAGCAATATAGATACAGAGATACATAGATGAGAATACAAACTGAAAACATGAATTTTAAAATCGTTAAACGATAAGTAGTAGCTATGATTTCCAGGGGCACCAGCAGCGTTCCCAAAGAAGATGTAGTTTTCCCCAGACTGCTCTACTGGGTTTCGAGGCGCTCCAAGACATGTCGCCAGCCCTTCCAAGGTTGTTGCCAGCGCTCCCAGGTGCTTCCAGGCTTGTCGTCGGCGCTCCCAGGTTCTCTGAAGGCCAGCAGGAATGCCCTCCTAGGGTCTGATACTCTCCTGAAATTGACACATCTCAGTTTACACTCCACATCCTCTGAGACACTCCTTGAGGCATCCAGTGACAAAAATACACTTTCCTGGTGTCAGACATTTTGCAATTGTACTTGTCGGTAGTTGTAACATCAACCCACCAAGTGGATGAAGCATCAAATTGCCTCATGGATTTAATCGGCTACCCACCGATACTATGCCAACATAGATTATTGTGATGTAAGCTCGCATCCGATACAAGGTTATGTTGCGATCCACACTGCTCGTGCCAACATGTAATGCTCGCTCTAGACTAATGCCTATGTGGTAAGTCCCTGAGTTACGTCTTACAAAGGTCGAAACTTTTCTCTAGACCGGAACATGCATCTCCAAATCTCACCCCGTTTCAGATAGGGGAGATGTGTTCTCTGAATCGGATTTGACAATCGACTCCCGTGGATGATTGCCATGCATGTCCCACAAAGTATGTGGGAATAAACGGAGCACCCCCGCTTCGCGCGACTATTATGAACTCCCGCCAAAGAGCATATTACTCATCACTTCATGTCACTAACCTAGCTGTTATGGATAATGTCTACTTATGTATGCATCCTCGTGATATCAATTACGTATCATCCTCGCAGCTCGGTTGAACCCCTAACACTGTCGGCCCAGATATTGGAGTTCTGAGGTGAATCAATTGTCACATTGATCCGTGACATTTCTAGCTATCAGGTATTTGAGCAGCCAGTGCAATAAGTCTTTAACAAAACCCAGGAGCAGCTGATGCAATTCATCAGGCCGCTACAGGCAACAGTCATTGCAGAGATGGTAATGCTAGAACTGGCTGCGGATTGGATGAATACCAACAGTATGCAGAACCTCAATATTAGTTTCATCTGGAAGCTCCAGGTACACATGCCACTCTTGTGAGTTATCAAGTTGTCGAAATGTTGAAGGCCCTATCGGCGCAACATTAAGAATTTTACACATCAGCCCTGCGCCATATGACACAGGACTAACTCTAACTTGTTCTGGATAATCTCCGACCCAGGCAGCCAAAAGAGGATAACATTGTCTCAGGAATACATCTACATATTCCCATTTCAAGACAGGGTCAGTGATGGCAACATTCCGGAGTGGGATCAGCAATGTTCTGACTAAGGAGTGCCATGCCTCTCAATACTTTTTCCACCTTTCGTGGGACAGGGTATCATCCCAACCACGAACAAGACGTGCTTTATAAGAGTACGGCGGATATCTTTTCGAATATTACCGATTTTGAGATACAACAGCCAGCCCTGCTCATCGGCAGAAGCATTCGTCAAGTGGGTCATGCCTGATGCACACATGACAGGCACAATTATCGCTCCAGCAGAAAGCTACTCTTGCGTATCCCAGCCCCAATCTCCTGTGGTTGGCTTGCTGTATAGTTCGCGCCTTTCCGTGTCTACAAGGTGCACCGGTTTAACATCAAGGTACGCCTGAAATGGGACATGTTCCCATACGAAATGTATACATTGGAAAATATCCCTGTCGTATTATATTCTGAAGATGTGTGAATGATCTTCAATCCAACTATCATTGCTGTGCCTGACATCCTGTCCAGAGAGGAGCTTTCGTAGACAATCTGCTGATTGAGAGAATTCAATGTTGAAGTTGTCCTATCCAAGCCTCAGCTGTTGATTAATCCACAGTTTGGTTTGCTAGCTAAACGATTGAGCCAATTGAAAGTCATGTGCTCACTGAAATGGATGCAGTGGATTCCATTGTTATAAGTACTTGCGCTGCTTGTTGTACAATCCAGTTGCCCTGCCATATGCTTTCTCATCCGCATCTTCCACTCCAGCTTCCAGCCTTTGACTCTTCATCTTTGTTTGATCATGGGAACAAGTCCATCAGGCTGCTGGGAGTCTATAGTTTCTTCGTCTTGAGTATCCTTGGGTGGTGGTGGTGCACCAAGTACATTGTCAATTGGTAGATGAATTATTGCCTAACCTTATTGATGGCCATTGAGGTACACTGACTAAAGTCGAACGCTGATGTCTCTGGTCGATCCCCTCTTGCAGGTAGTTACATCCTATTAGGTAATTGCTCTTCATTCATTTATATTGGGTGATATAGTTCATGGTGAGCATCAAGTAAGTTCTGGTAGAATGATTTCCTTTCGCAGATACAACACTGGACATGTGTCCTGTGAGTGTTGATCATATTTGAGAAATAATCGCCGAATCTGTATTTGGCTGACTCTCGATGATGCTTCAGGGGGTGCTATAGAGCCTCAGTGAGATTGGTTTGAATGCAAGCTAACTGAGGTTAGCATAACACATTTCCAGCCACGTTACACCACGCCAAATGAGTGGGGGAGATTTCTATTGTCATCACTGCAATCACCACAATGGAGCGTTAAACTTCATCATGGTGGCAATGTGAGTTATACCTACAGTTCAACCTTCAAGTATCTGATAATGACAGTATAATATCATAATACAATGAATAGGTGACATTCAAATCGAGCTGGATGTCCGGGTATTGATGATCAACACATGATCAGCCCGGTGGCATGTTTGCTTCTGTAATAATCCTTGACTGGAGCGTGCTTTAGAACAAGATCACAGATGTATATGCAAAGAGCTCAATAGGAAGCAATCAGTGTTGCTGCTTGACTCACAGGCTGTCTATTTAATGAGGTTCCCAAGTCGTACTCCCACAACATATGTGTAATATCCCTGGTGGACTTACCCATCATACTGGATACAGATCGTGTTTGGTTCCTTGAGATACGATGATATATCCCTTGTATGACCTGTACAGTCATGGAAGCATATATAAAGGTGAGCACCTATCCCGTTTCCTAGTATCTGAATTGGCGCATATATCATAGAAAGGCGGGATGTGTGTGATTAAGGTATATGTTTCACAAGGTACGGGTTGGTCTCATGGATCAAACGTGGGGTGAAACACCACAGTTCTTGACAACAGAACCGGATATCAGAAGCCCTTCATTCCGCTGAAGATCACTGCTACCTGGACTATATACAACCATACAGGGATTGACTCTGTATCTTGTATCACATCTATGGTGGTTTACCACTATCTTTGGTTCCCGGAGCATGCCGACGATAGGATCTCCACCAAATATAATGAATCTGGCTCCACCCAGTGGCCTTGTTGCCGGTCTCCATTCAACATGACACAGGCTTCGCAACCTATCAGCAGTGCAAGCTAATGATTTCCAAGTTATGGGCCACAGTGGCAAGGATATGACCTGCACCAAGGTGGTTAGAGTGGGTCTGAAATGTTCCCCCCTCGGCATTGCCCAGGACAGGGGCCATTATCTGAACGTGCACCTAAAGTGATTTCAGAACCGCCGGGCAATCATCCAGTCAATCAGCACACATCTTCCTGCTCAACTCCTCCACCCCATCCTGCTTCTGGTGCAACTGGGAGACACCTCATAAGCCTCCACACAAAAATAATCCCACAGCCAGTGATTCAGTGGGAACCAGATAATGCAGGGATTACAGAGTGGCCCCCATTGCAGGACATGTTGTACGATGAATGTGATGCAGCTGAGGCGAGGCACGATTTGTCAGACTTAGAGGGTGCAGCAGGCATACCCCCTATTAGCCTGAAGCAAATGGAGTTCTCCTTGAAGCAAGCTGCCAAAAGGATGCAGCAGCCCAACTTTAGTGCATCCAACAAGTGGAAGAAAATATGGGTGGCGAGGATTCTCGAAAAGAAGAATCGGTTCATTATCCAGTGGCTGGACCAATGAAAAGAGCTTTGTGACAGACCACAGCACAGGCAGAGTGCAGTCGCATATAGTTGGAGACATTCGAGAACTCCTTGCCATTGCTTAATTTCCATAAACCTGAATGGAGTCGCTGGTAGTACATTGAGATGATGTGAACGAAAAGTTCAATTGCAATTCGAGAGGCGAAGAATCAGTGAAGTCGAGGGAACAAGCCACCAGCGAGGGATGTGGGAGGGGGCATGGGCACAAAGGCAACAAGTAACCTCTGAGGGCTGCCAAATATGATTTTCATGGTTATTATTTGCTGGGGACACGTCGAATCGCACAGATATGGTTGTAGCATCGACACTACTCCAAGCATCGTTTCCAAATATGAGGCACTGGGAGGAGTTGGTTGATTTCGTGTACAAAAATGGCGGCCCAAACCATCCATACATTCCTACATCAATGTTCATGTGCACCATGGATCCAGACAATAGGCAGCAGAGTGTACGGAATTATACGCACTCTGGCAAATGATCAATGACCGGATATATGGCCAGATTTCATACAAATAATGCCTTTCAAATACTTTCTAGCTGAAACTTGGATATCGTAACAAGATGTATTCGATAGAAATGACGAGAGTGATAAGGAAGGAGATTGCCTAGGACAGAATTAGGCCAACAAAGGTAATCCCCACTAGCCGTGATAAGGCTAGACGTGAGCAACTGCCAATGATAATAGATAGACTTTGGAAGGTTCTGAACCAGGTGGTAGATAGGGAGAAGAGGAGGGAGAGGAGGATGGTGGGCAAGAGAATGATACTTGTATTAATGGAAGTTGTGATAGAATTGACTATATTCCATCCACATGTATTCATTCAAATGGCTGCATCACTGAGAAATACCGAACATTGAGCTGCATTTCGGAAGCACGATAATATGAGCTTATCTGCCCAGGTTATATCCAAGCAACTGAAAGAGATGATTCAGGATAAAAAGAACACCAACGAATGTACGACGGAGGCCGAGGAGCAACTGGAGGGTCGAGTGGCGGTCCTCAACTGAGAAAATCCTTGCACAGTACTGAATATGGTTCTCAATACAATCAACGACGATTTCGCACACCAGTGTCTTGACCAACCAGTCCTACTGCTGAATTCCCATCGTACTTGGCAATCACCAGATGACCATGTTCCAGACTGCAAGTATTGCATTCCAAGACTGCCCGGAACTAAGGTTTGGCCTCCCAAGGTATAGGCCAGCTGGCTCATAGTTAGGCAATGGGTTTGGGATGCTGATATATCAGGTAAACTGGTGGTGGATGAAAAGGGTCATGGAAAGACATTCACCTTGGTTGGAGCGGCAATATTTTTCACGGTGGTTACTGAGAATGTTGTGATGGGGTTGCCACTGTCCATTTGTTAGGGGAATGCCCTGAATGAGTGGGTGTTTTTGGGGCACCAAAACTCTCCTTGCCTTGTAGGCTAGGAACCCGAGTTGTATCCAGTCCAGAGATAGAATTCTGAGCCCTGCCGGCTGGTCGAGATTCACTCAATACCACCCCACATGTGTTCAAGACTGATCTCATCCCTTCAACCAATTTTGGTGGTAACAATGCCTGGAGTGTCAGAGACATTCAAAAGTGTCATTGCCATGATGGCAGATGGAACCGACCTCAAACTTGCCAACTGTTGCACACATCAAATGCGAATTTCACTCACCAGGATCTGAACTCCAGTATTGATGAGTCTGAAACCACATGGAAAATCCTCCTTAAGTTATATAATACCGTCACATCCAGAGCAAAACCCTCAAGCAATCGCCAATTGTCCTACTTTCCATGTGGTTTTGGGATTTTTCATAAGTACCATCATTATAAGACTAACAACAGTGGGGGATGGCAAATTGCGATGAATGCAGGAATTGGATTCAAACTACAAGTCACTGTGACTGTTGGGGGTTATCCCCTACCAGTGATAAAGATACATGGCAGATCGAAGAAGGTACATGTCTTAGGGTAACCTCAGGGATGCAAAACGCCTACCTTCAAATACGATGTCATATTTGTCTGTCAAGTGATCTTTAGCGGGATTACACTTGAGTCACTCGTCGATCAAGCAGTGACGATACGCTTTCACTGTCGCATTCACATATGATGATGAAGTTGTGCTGCCTGCTCTGGAAGTGAGAAACCTTTTTAGATGCACATAACTCTTGGCCACGATTACTATATCTTATCTAGCGGGGCAATGCATAGTTAAATTGCGAATACGCAGAATTCCATGCACAGCAGACGATATGCAATATGCGATGATGATGGATCTGCAACTCATGCACTAAGCGGTGAGATTACTTGCGGCACTCCCCAGGCTACGGAAGGTCGAGACCTAAGCATGCATTATCTGAGGGATTATTGGCATTGGCTGAAGATAAGAGGCCAGAAGCAAACCGGCTTCTTGGTTGAAGACCGTATGCATCGCAACCTCAGATTATGGCGTGTCAAAATCTATGTTGCCAAAGTATCAGTTGGTCGCTGATTAAATCTATGATGCAATGCCAAATAGCCAATTATGGTGAGGCAGAGAATATTGCAATTAAAAGTATTCAGAAGATCAAACATAGTTAAATTGCGGATACGCAGAGATACATGTCAGTCGTTAATATTCCAACTACCGAAGCAAACGGAATGGCAATATGCCCAAGTTGAAGTTATGATCAGAAACGTCATTCGATATAATTTAATATGATGGATAGCCTGATATTAATCAGGAGCCTATCGCTTTGATACTACATCATATGAACACGATAACCTAAGGGAAGCGTGGCAATGAATTATTGGGCGCATTCATTAGAATATAAGACGTAACGATAACATTGCAATTATACGATATGCGGATTCATAGCATGGACGTATGGGCGATAGCAATACTGTCCCTCAAACATGACTATAAAAAGATCACATTGTCTCCGGCGATGAAAAGAACAAGCTCTAGCAGCGAACATTCAGAAACCTACTAGCGAAAGAAGACCTGTATTCATTATTGTGTTTTTATGATACCTATACCTATACATAATATTTATACAATATACTAGCATACGTACGGAAGCACCGTACCAATGAATATCCTCCTATATTGATGAATGACCTTAACTTTCGAAAACGAATCGGATATTATAATCTTTGCCTTGGAAAGATTAAAAGCTTTCGCCAGACAAAATCAGTACCTCTTTGTGGCCAATTTTGTTTGGTGGGATAGCTGGAGTTACTGGACTAGACGAAGGATTAACCACTCATATAGATAATCTGGAAGCTAGGAAAAGGATAATCAACAACCGTAGAAATTCGGAGACACCTCGAGACATAGTAAGGGACGTCTCACCCAGAAAGCAGTCTTCCGATTATACACCCGACCCTTTGAAAAGGACCAGGAAAAGCAGGACCAATTCAAGACCGCAATCCAACAGACAGCTCAAGAAGGCCCGACAAGCTGAGAAGCGAAAGCAGGCCTGGCTTGGAAATTTCAGTCTGGATTAGTGGTAAACGATATCACAAAAATAGGATCAAGGGCTATACTTGTACTTATACTTGATACCGAAGTATCCCCCTAACAGTGACATCGGTATTCCATTCACTCTGTGACTGGTCATTTCAGATGATGTGGCTGATTTGAGGTACGCCTGACGATCTAGAGAATGATACTGTGATGGAAAACTATGGTGCTGAGGAAATCTATTCAGTGGTGAAGAATTTGATGGATACCATCTGGTTATATAAGCATGAGGCTCAACAGGATACGGTGCACAAGATGATTCAGATTCCACAGCCATGTACAATCAGGCAGTAGGCAGAATTGACACTTGCCAATTGGAAACCCCTTCTCCAGAATGGAATGGAGAATGCACACCTCATTGATCTTGAGTGGAATGCCAAAGAGCAAGCAAATTGGAAGACCCTAGTGGACAGGTAGACTTCCCTGGGTGGTTCTGGAACATGGTGGGTTCATCGATGGCGGCTAGCATGTTTCTCGTTAGTGTTGGGAGACACCGAGTATGGCGACAATGTTTCTGGACAATCGCACGATGAACATCTACTTGATACTTGGGTGGAATCTCTGATTTTCCAATGTGTGAGAGAGATAAGTTACCCAATGCCTGCCAAGAAACCTGCAGTGTATCCCGGACTGGACCATGAAAACTAATCGAATGAGATGATCCTTCCAGAAGAGAACAATGGGCATGCACCGCCCAGTGCTCCTCCTCCACAACAGGTAGTGCTATTTTGTCTTCTTCCTGGCCAAGTTTGTGGTTTGAAGAGGTGTCTAACCAGGTTTTTGGTGGATAAGGCGGATATCTTCCACATGTATGCCGAAATGAGCAATGATGAATGCACAGAAATGCAGCTCAAATTTCAGCATACACGAATTCCCGCTATATTCTTCACTACAACCAAAGTGGCCCGGACAGGCCTATATCATACAGCTTCAAATCATGCAGTCATACCTCACAATATATGTGTATTGAATGAGCTGCAGCAGGCATTTGCATGAGTTATCCCGCTAGGGGAACACCAAGTACCACAGACAAGAGTAGTGAATACTGGTCTTTGTGGCTACGATAACTGCATGAGTAATCTCTACCAACACTCTGGAGTGGTGCGAATGAGAGTCCTGCATGCCTTGATGAGTCGACCGAACATCATGACGTCAGTAATATACTGCCTTCTGCAGGTTGGTGACGACCATATGAACTGGCTGACTGAGAATGGACTCACTGTGCAGTCTGGTGAGCCATTAATCTTAGAGTGTTAGACGCTTCATCAAGGTATGCCTGTTTAGACATTCAAGCAACATAATCTTCTTAACGGATACAAATAGTCAAAAAGGTTATTTGTAAGGAACACTATACTGGATAGGTAAATACTGTGACTCTTCAATGTTGAAGTCAATCAAAGTTCTGATGTGTTACAGGTGTATTTTAAGTCCCAATAATCAATACAACATTCATTAGACTAAATACAGCGGCCAATCTCCTTGTCCAATTGTCCTCGTCTTCCCAGGCTCAATCTCTGAATCAACCTATGAATCAGAGCTTACCACAATTCCTCGTCTGCCCAAGGTCGCTCTTCAGACCACTCTTCGTACTGACAATGCACCTGTTATGTTGTACCTGTGCACCTCCTGTCCAACCGATTCAATAATGGCCGAGCATGCAAGTACTCGGGCAATGTGGGTCAAACCCAGCTTGTTGTAGTAAATGATGAGATTGCAGAAAGTTCCGACAACCCTCTGCTGTGCATCCTGAGAATGTGTTGATCTCCATGAACGCATATAGTGCGTATTCACAGAGTGAAAATAGGGAAGTAATTTTTGAGTAGATAGAATTCTTAATAAGATTTTAAGGTGTTCTTCGCTGGTAATGTCAGACTGTGGATTGCTGCTAGAGCTTGGTGCTTCTCATCGTCAGGGACGTTGTAAGCGTTGTATAATTGGTTACTCAGGACAAGCTTGCATTCAGATATCTGTCATGACAGCATGATTGCTTGATAGCTAATCTCGGGAAACAACTGGTGTGCTCAATGGCTAGTGCCATGAATTCTCCTTGGGTATCGTGTTCATGCATGAGCAGTTCAAAATGTTACATTCCCTACCAGGCCCTCCTGATGATGATGATATCAAACGCAAATAATGACAGCTTATATCCTATTGTGTGACATCTTGCTTCCCAGTTGTTCCGTAGCGAGAACATCTGACGACTTTAGTCTTATCAGTCCTTATCGCAATATAATATTCATAGCTCGTCACTATGAATTGCCTCACCATAATTTGGCTAATCGACATTGGTTCAGAAATTGATTTGGTAACTAACCGATACTCCGCTAGTGTATGAAGTGACATGTGAACCTTGTATTCACATCGAGTATGACGTTGCAATGCATCCGGTCTTAAATCAATATGACAGTTTTCTTCCGGCCTCCTATCTTCAGCTAATGTCATCAATCCCTCAGACACTACATGCTTCGCTCTCAACCTTCCGAGGAGCGTGGAGTGCCGCAACTGCTCTCATTGCTTGGTGTGTGAGCTTGCACATCCCTCATACTTGCATCATTCAATAAAGTTTGCTTCTCACATAATTCTGCGTAATCGCAACTTAACTATGTGTTGCCCCGCCAGACAATGTTTAATTGGTGTGGCCAATAATTATGTGCACAGATTAAGATTTTTCACTTCGCAGTTAAGGCAACATAATTGCATCATCACGGTTGAATCCGCTAGTGCGACTGTAGTCTTCACTAATTGATTACCACGCTGTTCAAGTGTAATCCCGCTGAGGACCACTTGACTGACAATTATGTTCACGTCCTTCGCAAGTAGGTGTTTGGCATATAAGCACCGTAAAGATATGTCACATGTACCTGCTGCGTTCAAACATGCATCATTACCACAGCTACAGGGGAATCCCTGTTGGAATTGTTGAATCATGAATTGGAAATGGCTAGAGCAGGATGTCATTGGGGTTATCATTTATTATTAATCACCATATGAGATGAAGTGACTTGATATGCAGCATTAGTATGTTCCTGCGGCTGACTGATTGAAAGATAATTGGGATGAGTGGAACAGTCAGAATGATGCAGCAATGTGCTTCAATCAATGGCCAGTTTCAAAGTAGAACTGCACAGGAAGACTCAAGTCACATACATATTTCGAATGAATAAGCAAATGTCATCCATTGTCAATAGCACTGGAGCCCTCTCGCAAAACGTCATGTCATCCATTATAACAGATCGGGCACTGCATATCTACCAATCACATTTAGCATCATGACCGTGTAGGTGATACATCAGCAACAACTCTAGTTTCCGTCTGAAACACCCGGGTGTTCCGGATGGCTCTGCCGGCTCTGGCGGAACCTCGTACCCTCTGACGGAGAATCAGACGCGACATGTCGCCCAAGCGACAGGTCGCGTTGCATACCTCCCTTGCGGCGGCTATTATACCATGCCTCTTATTCTTGCGACGCGTCGCGTTGTATTTTACGCTGGCCGCTCCGGCGTCAGGCTTCCTTTACTTTGCGTCCGCTATGTGGTGACGTATACGCACCATCAGAACGACACGTATGTTACACTCTTCGCAGGGGTTGCAGTTATGCAGTGGCCGTTTACACAACGCCTGGCGATGTTTATGCCTTTCTTCGGCCGATAGCCACATGCCGCACACTCATTTGTTTAGCTTTGAGATTTGTCACTTATTGCAATACAGTCTTCGCTTCGGATACATCACTTGCCGTTGCATTTGCTTCGCCATTATCGTATTTTACATGTCTGAAATATACTGTCCAATCTTCACACTCTCTAGTACTATGCCCTCAGTCCTCCACATTCTGCGTTGATCCATCATCGGCTTGCGATGCTTCTTCCTCCTCATCCGCATCGTTGCCATCCTCGCCCTCATACCCGTCGACATCTCTGGTTCCCAGGTCAAACCTACTATGCCCTCAGTCCTCTACATTCTGCGTTGATCCATCCTCGGCTTGCGATGCTTCTTCCTCCTCATCCGCATCCGCATCATCGCCATCCTCGCCCTCATACCCGTCGACATCACTGGTTCCCAGGTCAAACCTCTCGAGTTCAGTAGCGGCCCGTCGTCGCCGGCTGGCGGTGGGGATGGCATCGCTTTCGTCACCTTCATCTTCGAAATCCCCGCTGCCCCCTGGCATCCCGAAATGCAGTTCGTCATCCGTGCAATTGTTGTCTATCGGGATGTTTGAGTCAGTGCTTCCGATCTCAGGTTCCTCAAGCGCCACTTCGGAGGTCAAATAGTCAAGAAGAATAGCATTGTCAACACGCGCTGCTTCCACGCTGATCACCACGGCAGGCGTTGGGTTCTCCGCCTGTTGGATCTGACGCTTGACTGTGGCAAGAGTGTTGTTATACACCCTCTGCTGGTAGCTCTCCGGTAGTGTGTTCCAGGTATTCATCAAGAATGTATACGTGTCTGCAACGCCAGGCGAGGTTAACAACTTGCGACACGTTACAGCGCAGCAGGATACGATCTTACCACCGTCATTCTTGCAGTTGAAGTAGTTCGAGCGATCAGGTCTGTCCGCTTTCAGCTTTGACTTGGAAGCTTTCGGATGAACACCTTTGTTCTTTTGCCACTCCAGGAGAGCATGGCGCAACGCGGTGCAGGTAAACATGATCAGTGGCGAGGGTATATGACCGTCCTTGTCGTCAATCATGGAATTATAAAATCCATCAGCATACTTACCGCGGTTATTCGCCCGATGATAAAATTTGATGTAGATAAACCGCGGGATTGCTTCCGCCAGGAAGTAAAGTGGACGCTAGCCATTCGTTAGCAGCTTTCGACTCTCTCTGCGTTGCATTTGGACCGCGTACACCACCTTTCACACGCTCTGCTATAGGAAAAAGATACTTATTGTCTGCCAGAAGGGAATCAATGAATTCCAAACGCTCTGCGGTGGATTCAAAGCGGTGGAGATCATAAAGCTCTGCTATGTTGTCCCTTGCTGATTGAATAAAATGGGATTTAACCTTATCGACTTGTGCGCGAACCTGGTACCAGTTTGAGCGTGTAATATCCAACGTGGGCCGTTGCTTCAGCATACCTCTTTCAAGATCTCCTTTGTGCGTGCCTCAAATGCTATTGACCAAATGTTGTTTTGCTGCATTGCGGTGTTCCAGTACGTCTCTATTATCTACCAGTGTGGGGCTTCAGCAAATGCTTTCGCAACGCATCGCGTTGCACAACTTACTGTCTCCAAGTCGCTTGCACTCATAAACGGCCGTCTGTTCCACATGTAGAGATCCAGGAGCCTGCCCGTTGCAAATACAAGACGCGTCATGTCAGAGTGACCAAATCGATGGATGCTGCGACTTCCGGACACCACTGATCGAGGTGTAGACATCGCCTGCAGTTGCAATTGCCACTGCCTCTGTCTCTGATTCCTTTCTGTAGCTCGCGTTCGCAGTGGATTTGTAATGATCGCACGGGCTTCTGGATTCGGGATGGGGGTAGGCAGGTTTGCAAGACCGCTGAGAGGAGTGGGAGTGCTAGCAATGCCGGATGCGGGGCTGGATACGACGCGACACGTTGAGTCTGTTTGTGTGATTCCGCTGGGAGCTGGCGTGTTACGACTGCTTGTACCCGGCGTGGCGGTGGGAGTAATTATTGACCGTCGCTGTGTAGCGGACGGGGTGGAAGTCACGCGTTCAGTGATATCTCCAACACGAGCATTGTTCAGGGAAGATGAGGGGGTGGAGTTCTGACCTTGGATTGTAGAGGCTACGGAACTCCCTCCTTGAGAGGAATCCCTCTCGCCAGCCGGTATGGAAACGCGTCTCTTAGCAGGGGGAAGTTGAGAATTCCCCGAAGACCCACGGTTTTGTTGATTCTGACGATTAGAACGACTTCGAACATTTCGTACGACCGGAGACGTGACAGGGTGAGGGCTTTGGAAAGGCATCATCCAATATGGATGTTCGACGTTAAGACAGTGGGAATAATATCCTCTGCATGCATATGCAACGGCAGGCGAGGTAGACTCCTATTTGAGCGACCCTGGAGGGATTTGACAAAAAAGGGAGGCGCAGTGTTGACCACGCTAGACTCTAAACCCTGACAATACTCGGGGACGAGATCCCTTCAAAAGCATTCAATTATGGGGTTAACTGCCATCAGATTAAACTCAGATTAAACTCAGATTAAACTCAGCATTGATATTCACTG
>Ga0307514_10003635_pt1 | contig 14644 bp, 7 predicted proteins | sample 16_EM_MG_FD_203088 | JGI IMG/M metagenome (GOLD analysis project Ga0307514, IMG submission 203088) | Populus trichocarpa ectomycorrhiza microbial communities from riparian zone in the Pacific Northwest, United States - 16_EM | ecosystem: Host-associated > Plants > Roots > Unclassified | place... | reverse complement strand
ACCATAGGCAGGCGGAAAGCCTCTTCTCGTTCGCGAGTGGTTGGTCGAGGAGGAAGACGTGGGTTGGTCAAGTTCTGTTGGAGAAGGGAGGAATGGGCGGGAGAGAAGTAGTGGTCACCCAGCACGACAGCTCCGGTCGCTACTAGGAGCGTGGTCGTGAAATTTCTGGGATGGTGGGAATGGGGCAAAAAAAGCCCCCCCCCCAACGAGGAGGCGAGGGCAGTGATCTATTCCTAAAGGAAGGAAGGAACGAATGCAAAACTACCCCAGCAGCTTCAGTAGCTGGTGGCACCACCACCAAGGAATATCTCTCGACCCAAGCCCAGGGGAGCAGGCTGTCCACGGCAGGCTGTCGAGAATACTCTGCTGCTGCATGGCCCACCACCAGAATCCCTCCTCAGGGCGATCAGCACAAGCCTGACGCACCCTCTCTCATAGCAAGGATATCTGGCATGCCGCTCTAAGCAACGCAACAACCAGGTTAATTTGCACCTTTGGGGGCAATTGCAAGGTACGCACGCAGCTCTCACCCCACACACCACACCACCACGACCTCCACCCACCCATCGACAAGTCTCACACCACCAGAAAACACCACGATGCCTCTTGCAACCAAAAACTTGCATTTTTTCTTCCACAGGTACGAGAACGGGAGAGCGTAGTCGCTAGTGCCTCTACGGCGGAAGAAGACTCTGTGTTTTCATTGCGGGACGGGGGTGCTACCTAGAACTAGAACTATTAGGTTAGTCACGGCCACAGCTTTAAGAGAAGCAGTATGGTATGGGAGAGAGAAAAAAAATTAAACGAAAAAAAAAAATCTGTATTTTTTTATCAAATCACTTAGGAAAAAACCATCCGCCCTCGCCAAAGATAACAAATACCCGTTTGTCGTAGTCCGGCCTCTCATAGAGACGTTTGTCGTTTGGCTTTGCCTTCTTATTCCGGTACCATACCAGTTGAAAAGTTCTCTCCCTGTTTTCATGGCTAAGCATCCGCTTTCATGGGCCAAAAACATTACAACAAGGGAACGATGGCAAAATTGAGGCAACTGATAGCATATTCTCCCATAGTTTAGCTTCTTATAAGTTTAGAATGTGGCTCATTTGCATGCCTACTGCATGCAGGCAGTCGATGCGCCCAAAGGTGCACAAGCCTATCACTGGACCCGCGAATTCTGGTATGCGCCGCAGAGGGTCCCTATCTTGTCTCATATTCTGTGATCATCATTTGCGTTGTTGCAACCAGGAGGGCGATAGATGATATAATACTGGTGACCATAATCAGGGAATAGCTGATGACGGAGAAACAGAAAATTAACGGTAATTCCCCCTTTTGCGATATCAAGCCGGGGATATTGAATTGTAACCTTATTGGATTAGCAGGAAACTTCCTCAGGCTCACCCTCACACTAGTTGAACTTATATACATTGTTTTCTTATCATCGTAGAAGGTCTGCCGATTAAAGTGCACCAGGCTAATTGGAGTACCGCATCCACTGGCGAACGTTCCGGTTCATGTCGCTTTTCAAGACATAGGCCGAGCTCAGGCAGGAAAGTGGATATACAAGGTCAAAAGCAAGTGGCTTTAACGTGAGCTCGGCCTATGTCTTGAAAAGCGATATGGACCTTTGTTCGCCAGTAGATGCGGTACGCTACTTCAAAGTCAACGATGGGCACACCTTGGGTATTTATTACGCACAGCACAGACGATGCGAGACATACAGACTGAAGACCCCCCAGAACTGCAGATGGCCAGTGACTTGAACTTCCGGCGGGCAGGAGTGTAATAGACGTTTAAACTTCCGTCCATACTTACCAGGCCTTGCGCCACAGGAGTCTCCCAGTCGCCACAGTCGCTATCTCAACTATCTGATACATTTCAAGAGAGTTTCTTCCAGTCGGGTGTTTCGGCTAGGGTAAGAATGGTGTGCTAATAATTTTCTAATGGATGCTCAACAACTCTTGAGCATTATCCATTGCCTCTCGCATGTGTAATGGTGTGCAGAGGCTTCGAACTCCCCACTCGCTACCAGCACCTCAGTCAACCAGACTACACCTCAGCCCGATTGGCCGGAATCGATAGGTATGCTTGATACACTGACAGTGCGGCAACAGCTGATCATTTCAAGGTCCCCTCGCATGCATTTAAGCAAAAATAAGGTTACTGGTAGGGTTCCCCAGAGCTATCACCTTAACGACTCATATTAAAGATACCACAGATACTCTGACCCTCTTCACCATATATGAGATATATCACGAGTCTCGTGACCTCAAGATTGACACATCGTGTATTCAGTACATAAGGTAGCTAGATCCTGCTGAGTATTCACCTCAAAATAACATCGCAAACTAGGGCTGTAAGGTCGTGTACCTTCCCGCTATGCGGGGTCAACGTACCAAGTACCCACTCGGCTCTAGTGGGCTACTATGGAGGGCACGTTGGTCAACAAGGGCACTATATGTCTCTCATACCAGCGACGAAAGGCAAGTGCAGCAAGTACATACAGTGCATGCTTCTGCTTCACATTGTGAGACATTTATCTATATCTTTCTCGCGCGTCAATACCTTTCTGCAGAGCATCACCTCCATGTCCTGAAAGTATGTCTTCGCCTCGAAGCATATATTGCCTTCTCCTGCTTGTTCATCTAATCCTACGCCTCGTCTAATACCTTTCACTCCGTTTCAGGGATTCGGTATTGACGCCCCCACAAGCTTTCATTTCAAACAGTTTATATATACCCCCATGGCATATCTTTCTCATCAATGAAACAGCTTATCTGCACATCGACCCTATATTGTCCCTACGCCAGCAAACCTATTTATCAGCTCTAGCAAACCCGCTTCAGGCAAGGTGAGTGAGCAACGCATCTCAACGTGAGTACAGCACGGCCACATGTACTTATATATATACATCATATATTGAGCTTTATATACAATGGTCCACACGACGGAAGTCACCTGCCAACAATGAAAAGTCGTTTAAGATTCTCGCAGGGGTCACCCTTGGCATGCAGTTCGAAGTCTCGCTTAGGAGGCGTCATGTTTTCAGATGATCTTCAAGCGGACGGCCACCTGAAGATTACGCTTGGTGGCGCTTTTTTTCTGGATTATTTGAGCGATTTCCTCACTGGCTGCAGAATCTCTTCATAAATTTACGTAAATGGGCATAAATGGTGCATTCCATTTCATGTGAAGAAGGGGGTGACAAAAATAAATAGAGAAACCAAGACGCCACCGGCAAGGAATAAACCCCAAACCGCCAACTACCTAGTCTGACCGTCAACGGCTGTCAATGGTGGGGTGCCAAGTTTTCAAGTGACAAAGGTGTTGTCAAAGCTAGCTTAGCACAGCACTTGAGACGGTAGTCTGGCGGAACCCCTTGCTTAATTTGATGCACATGCTAGGCTCGCTAAGACAAAAGTGCCTTCATGATTTTACATTGACATTGTTTCCGCAAGACTTCTTTTTGCTGCTCAGTGTCTACCCTCGGAGATCAGTCCGGTCAAGCGTGAGAAAAAAGCGGCGGCATGCAACCCCAGGTCAGATAAGCAGAGAAATATGCGACTGAAGATAAGCTCCTGGCCTACAACCAATGAGATTCATCTTTCAGCCTGTTTCGTTCCAGATCTTGGCATTCGCTGTGATTTAATCGGAAGAGTCTCAGTCGATGAACCAGGCACGGCCACTGGATCATCGGAAAACTCTCAGCCGATAACCAGGCACGGCCACTGAATCATCCAGCCCAGATGGCAATATGGTCTGTTTGTTGGGTCACAAACGGAACATCCTGACGTCAAATCATGGGGAAATATATATGGGGTTGTGAAAATATTAACGATTATCGAATGTTTATCACAGTGGTAAACATTTGCTAGAATACGGACGTCACCAGAGAATTAGTGTATGGCTTTGTAGATCATAATGATGAAACTTGTTCCTTGATATCAAGCTCGACAGTTGGGACCGTTTATGCACTATGCACAATTATCAGTTATATACCCCACAAATGCAAAACTTGTCTTATCCAACTGATCTTCGGCAGGTGTGTGTGACAGAGCGAGGAACAAGGTGGTTCCCATAGCCAAGATAGTTTGTTTCATGTTTCAGCCGTGGGTTGTGGTGTGGGGTCAAGACAACCAATCAATCTACTCTCTCTCCAAGTAAAAAATCTTTCATTATCAAGAGGGAGCCAGAGTCGACAAAGCGTGGAGAGCGGCTTGTGCCAACCAGACTATCGACAAAGGGACTTCATGGTCTGCATTTCAATATTTGACTAATCAACAGCAATTGGCCCCAACAGCAACAGACCTCTACGAGAACATTGCTTTGGTACACAGACCTAGCATGTCAGCCATGCAGCCGCCCATTGCCTATATTTCCAATAGGACTTACGATCTGCTATGAGTGAAGACAGACAGCTGCACAGATGCCATGACGAAATGCATGGCTGGTGCTCGGTAGGGAGTGTCTTTCACCGATGAGGAGAATTTGTTTTATGGCAATCAGGACTGCGTTTCGGGAATGGCGTCTGACATTGCAATGGTGATGAGGTGATGAGCAGTAAGTATATTTGGGGAATAGCTGATCACAACTGTGTGTAGTTTGGTCTTGCTGTGCATCCTTTCTGGCAAAATTCGAGTTCTACTATCTTGGGCGTCGACAATTCGGTTACATGGCGCTTTGGGTTTTTAGGTATCTCAAAACATCATGGCTAGGTATCACAACAGCCCACATTCTGAAAGCGTACCTCAAGGTCCCTGATCGCCTAGCACAGACCGACTTCACGTTACTCCTCTTGGCAATGATGATGTGTCCAACATATGGTGAGTCGGCTAATCTATCCCGCTCCTTGCTTTTGCGGGGTACATAACAAGTATGCGTTGCTATTATAGATAGATACCGTCTAGACAGCCGGTGTTTCTGTCAGCAGTGATATATTGTTTTACAGAACTCCAATTATCGCTGGAATGATCTCCAGACGCTCTGCTCAGCCCTTTCATATACCCGGGTCTGCTATCTTGTCTGCATGAAGTTTTCATAACACGTCAGTCTGGAGCATACATACGAAGCAAGGTGGCAAGCTACGCTTAGGGCCAAAGCAGGTTGTGGCCATTGAGTAATAGCGCCAAATGCAAGACTTGTGGGGATGAGAGTCATGGAGGGTATGCCCTGTGAAAGGAGGAGGCGCTCATGCACTGGTCCTGGAAGATCGTGGGAAACTGAGAGGATCGAGAGTTATCAGGCAGAAATATATCCTGCCAGCTTTGGATACACCACATTTTCGTATGGTACTAGTACACTCCAAAGTCAGACTCTTCGTTGAATTTGTACTCTACAGACTACTCTCTTGTACAATTGAAGGCCAGGAGATAATCGTGTTATCCCAGATCACATGTCAAACTAGATGCTCTCTCGCTATATTTGGGCACCAATTGTTTAAGGAGATGCGATCTAATGCAGTAGATACAATAATTGGCCCATCTGAATATCACCTGGCAAAATAGAGACAAGCTGGATTGGATTGTGAAGCTACCTTGTGATTAGGTAGAGTGAAGTTTCACTTCCTGCTAGCTAATTGGTCAATTGTTCCTTTTGCGCGGCAAAAGCAACGCGTTTCCATGTTCCAGTCTTCTGGTAGTGTATGTAGTTGGTAAGTAAGCTATTTGAATAGCACCTCCGCGATCACCGAGTAGGCGCCTTTGGTGTATACGTAGTCCATTGTCATGATCTGTTTATAATCGGTGAATATACGGACGGTTGCATGAATATCATCACGTTTCCCAGACTCTCTTTTGGGTCACTGGACGCTGTCTATATCTAATCTCAGCATGTACCAGGCCTGCCGATATGACAATAGAATCGCACCTCCACGATTTACAGTAATATACTTTAATTGCTATTTTTTCTTTCAACAAAGGAAAGCACCGATGAACTACGCCCAAAGAAGCCACCCCCCGTGATGCTGAGGAAGAAACTACGATAACAGTGAGTTGTCCAGTTAGCAGCCACAGGAGGTTCACTGAATAAAAAAGCTCACGTACATAATAAGCATGAGGTACTGTACATGAGGATACTCCGCTCTCCCCTTTGACAAATAACAACTCACACAATTGCAGGCATGCTGAGCATACATACCAATACAAAATTCCAAATATATATTAAGTCGAGCCACGTCGACGTATTCCTGCGTTTTTATTCGTCTGCTGACGCTAGATGGAGATTGGTATATATCCAGCTTGGTCCGTGCGATGGCGATACTCGGCAGCAATGATCATGACATCTTGATTTGCCCCACTGCAGATATCGTTGATGTGAAGTTGAGACTAGCCACGTATATGGGCTAAAGAATGAGAGAGCCCTCCTCGTGAGCTCTTTCCTTGCCTTACCACCCCTTACCTCCTCCCCCACAAGTCATTTGAGGTCAATTGTGGAGAATCAAGCGTCATAACCGATCTCAAGAACCTACCTCAATCACCCAATGGAACTCCGGCACCTTAGATACAATCTTACAGCATTAGTGGTTACCTCACTGCATATCAGGCCCGCGTCACAGATTCTCTAGGCTTAAAAGCAGCAATTAGAAGCAATGCGGTCGTTATTAACCAAAATACCCCTTTAAAAAAAAATGGCAAAAAGAGCGTTATAGAGGTACAGAGGGAATTTTGCCATTTGGAGCCCTGGTGCAGGACTGCGGTGATCGAGCCCCCCTATATGGTGTCGCTTGCTGACTGGCAGACATGATGCTGCTCCAAATGTAAGATTTACTTGAAAGGCAAAATGGGATCCGTGACCAGAATATAGGGCTCCCCCGGAGAAATAACTCGGAATCCGGCACCTGATAAAGTACCGAATGCAAATTGTAACCTTAACGGATCACCATGGGAAGATCCAGCAGGGACTAGGGGCTATGATTTTGAAGCAAGGTTGATTGATTTGGTGGATAGTGTCGTTTCTATCTCATCTGAACGATCTATCGTCTCCAGAATTGTGGAAAAATGTGCAACCGCAAAGTGCGTATCTCATGCGGGCCACTGGTAAGGGGAGACGCGGTACTTCGTCATACAGATTCTCCATATCGGCCCACTGTCGGCACATCTTCAACGAAAGACAAAAATATACACACATTTTTCTACCCCGGTTGCGACTACCCCGCCAGAATCGAAGATGATATCAGTTGGAACACAACACAACGCCGCAAAACGTGGTAAACAAGATTCAGCCCGCGTCTGGCCGATTGGCTCCGTGCAGAAATACATATTTCGAAAGGCTGGATTTAAATCAGTACCAGCTAAGTTGACCAGCGGTATGCGGGTGCAGTTGACTTTGATACAAGATAGAGAGAGTGCTGGTGTTACCATTGCCTGTCGTATCACCCTTTTGCATCTCTTTTAAATGTTTCTTGCAGCCTCTTTTTGAATTTTACGTTCTGGAAGGTACCGATGATGCACGGAGTAGTTGCAAATTACCATTTTTTGCTTCTTGACCATTCTTCAGGTATTATTTCAAACAGTACTGATTACGCGGGCGTCGGGTATTGGTAGGTCTAGACCGGTGTTTTCTAGAACCCCTCTGAAGATACAGAACTTGAGTCTCACCTATTCGGCTGCTATTCCTTACTAGAGGCATTGGTAATAAATGGGATACCGGGCCCGGGGTTGCAATTTGCATATAGAAATGTCCAGCACACACAACCTTGCTGTCAAGACATCAGTGATATTTGATATTCAGAAAACGGCCACGCAGACCCATCACCTCCATTACCACCAACTTATAATTTTAATCAAAAAGCATCAGATCGGGGTCAAGTATGGCTAGACAGGTTTACATCAACCCCACCGCTTGCGCCACTCCACTGCAATCAGAAACAATTTTTTTTTCTCACCGCATCTGTAAATTCTCCACCCGACTTGTAATCTTGCCAACCCACACAAGAGTGATAACCTGATTAAAAATAAACCTTCTCGAATATCTCATGTTGCACACACCACCATTTTATCCCTGTGGTGATCTGGGTGGAGTCCGTTTTAATGTTTTCCCCAACCCAGACTATCTATGAGACCCCCACACACCACTTCTCCACACCAGTAAGCCGTTGCCTAGTCTGGTTACCCGCCGCCTATCCCTCATGTCATGTCTCATATTTGAACTCAGTTTTCAAACTTAAAAGTAACACAGCAGACGTCGACAAGGGTTGTGAGGTTGCAACCAAGTGAGCATGTGTTATCGTATCTCTGGAGATAGAAAAGCTTCGCCTCATTTTCCTTCCACCTACCTAACTAACCTTGCTCGCTGCCCTTGTGACAAAACGGGAAATGTGGGTATCGATAAGGGATAAGGGATTAGGTATTTCCTTCCAATAATGGGCCACTGATTTTTTTTTATTTCAGAGTCGAATATTGGAAGAACTACGGATATCGATAAATATACAAATATCAGTTGTAATAGGTACCGTTAACTATGTACATATCTACATGCAAGCTTGAAGCGCCTAAGTCTTTCACCGGGTTGGCACTTTCTATTATCCAATGACCAGTGGACATGTTGTCACGACAAGGCAAATCGATAAATATCAGAATTTACCTCATATCGATCCAACCTTCGATCCACTGCTATGGATTATTGCAACGACTCCATTTGGACTTGGAGATGCGCAGAAACATGACTCCTAAACCCCAAATCACTTGCTACGAAGGGGGGCGTGGTTGTTTCATTTTGCTACTCCTCCTGCATGTATCTAAGACTTAAGAGCGCGTGTACGCGTGAAGAATAGCTGGCGAGATATATCTTGGTGTAGGTAATTAGGTGACGTCGTGTATAACGGTTACAGGTCAGGGCCCATGCACGTGACGTTAAATAAACCAATCAAACAATTTGTTTTCTCGGTCTTGCTTCCCGTGGCCAATGGGAACCCTGCATGACATCGTTGGCTACCGACATCTTTGATATTTTGATACTTCGATCTGGCGGGAACCAGCAGATGGCTTCATTTCACACAATGTATCTATACTGATAGGGGACTGCTTTACCCCATCTTAGGGGCTTGCTGCATCACGATGAATCAACGTTCAGACTGATAGAAGGAAAGGACAGATTGTACGGGGGCAATGCATCTGTATACCAGTTAGTGCATATTCAATTTTGTATTTTGTGTCTTTGGAAGTGAGTCTGAATTGCCACGAGAAAGACGAAGGTCAACCGGCCGTTCTAAGATGGATCCCGAGATTGGGAATGCCTACTATCCTATAAAGAACCTTTGCTAATAATCGGCCTTGCTTGTGGTAGAGGCTTACTTGACACTTGGGCGGATGGTGAACCCACACAAACTGGGCACGAGAACAGCGGTTGGGGCTCTTCAAAGCAGGGAGCTGGCCAAGACGGGAAATTCATTAAAGCAAAGCCAGGGAAAAAAAATAGATTGCTAACTCTGTTGCTTGGGAGGTGATTCAGATTGGCTCTCCGCTTATGGGAGGATGTAATATTAATCCTTGGGGTCCTCTAGGAGTATCCTAGTCACTATGTGAGCTACCCTGAATTTGGTATCGGCTTCATGGTATTTTTTGTTACTTCCTTGGCTTGGATGGCAGCTCTGTAGAGAAACTCCTCCTGGCCATTTCTCACCAGTCTGTGTCAGTATGGAACAAAATCCCATTTGTGAGCTTATCGCAATAGGCTAATGAAACACTGAGACGGGTATATACGGTTGAATCTTCACAAGCCGCCTTCTTCTTGCTCAAAGGAGGAAGGTTAGGCAATCTGGCTGGGGTATTTTCATTTATCGGAAGGCATCGGATTATGCATGTTAACTTCAATCATCATGACTGAAGATATGCCAATTGCGGTGAGATAGCAACTGTTGTAGTTCATAATTCAAGCTCATTGTGAGTTCAATCTACTTCGAGATCCACCTTCCCGTTAATCACTGGGATTGGAAATCCAACCGCCTGCTGGAGGCCACCATGTGGGCTCAAGTTCACTGGTTAGCTCATTACGGATATGGTGTACATACCCGGAGTACCTGCCCATCTGGATAAGTGCCTGATGGGACCCAATAATCAGTCCAAACCAATATTGATGATCATCTCAATGTCAGCTGCCCCACACATGATAAATTTCCTAGACCATGTCTGCAAAAGAGATTCACAATCTCTCCAAGATCTTCACACATCATTCACCTCATTTGCTCTCCTACCCCAATCATGCCCCCCACCAGCTGAATACTCCCCTTATCCAGAGACAACATGGTAAGGAAATCCTAGCTAGCCCAGAGCTGGGTACCAGACTGAGGGTAGGTGGTAGGGGCAAGGTTTTGTGCTAGCCTTTTGACGTGCATAAGGTGGGTGGGTGGGGATATTTTGTATACTTTGCTGCTTTATTGACACCCTCGTTTCTGTTGGTGACGATCCTTCGGCCTGGTGAAATTGGGCCAGGATGTTAGAGAAGTGGAGTTGGAGGGGGTGGGGTGTATACTCTCGAATCTATAGAAGTAGTGAATTTGGTTTAATGACCAGGTGTAGGCAAAGTATGTACTTTTGATAGAGGCTGAGGAGACCGGATCATCGAGCAGATACACTGGAATCGCTGTGGGGGTTAGACTCAGGACTTAGCAGGTTATGTTGTAGTTCCATTCGCCGACGTACCTGGCAGAGCATCACGAAACAAGCTAAGCCCAAAGAGCATCAACCAGGCTAATCGTGAAGCACTCTCCAACTAATATCTATCACCATCTAGTCTGGGGAAACAACGGTATCCTGACTTCGGCCAGAGCCTAGACCCCCTGCTGGCGTGGACTGAAACAGTCAGCAATAGGTTTCTTGCCCTATTGAACCTCAAAACGGATATCCCACTCTCTATTGTCAACCCAAAAGCAATTCGTTTTACATCATTCAATCCTGGTTGAGGTCAGTAGAGCTGGAGGAGCAAGGCTGCATGGAGGCTGATGCCGTGGGGCTGCACTGCTCAAACGTTGCTTTTGACAAAAAAACAAAGCAAGATATGTATGTTCTCGTCACAGTCATCACCAATTGGAGGGTCAACCTCAACTACTTCCCATCCAAGGCTTGGACTTTACATCATTCGGAGTTTGGCTCATCCCGGCGGAGCGCATTTGATTGAGCAGCCCCGAGTTCGGCGGGGGATGTTGCGATGAGGATCGGGGTAGAGATAAGATCGGACGGAATCCCTACTCTTGATACTCATAGCCACTTCACATTGGTCAGACCAAGTTCAAGTAAACTGGTTCCAGAAGAGGTGGGTGCAAATGCAACAGATACATACAGCACGTCTGCTCTAGTTCTCGCCATCGCATACGTTTCCACCTTTCCCTGCGGCGGCGGCGACGCATTCATGTCAATGCCATGCAAAGCATCAAACATTTCTCGCATTTCAAATCGGCCGTAGCCAGTGAAACTCCTTCCTGAGTATATCCCGTTATTGTGCACGAGACCAAGCCTTTATCAAAAGGGGGTTGACGGTTGAAGATAGGAATTCCGGGTGGGGATAACGTTACGTTTCAATTTACCCGTTTGGTTTGCAATTAATTTACGAGCTTAGACTAACTTCTTATCCCTTGTTTACTATTGACCCGAGTTTTATTTAGACTCGAACGCCACTAGCTATGGTAGCTATCAGCAGGTATTAATGCTGATAGTGAACATTAATTGCACCGCTGAAACGTCAAGCAACTGACAGCTGCGGGTCTCACGCTGATAAGTAAATCAAACTGCATAAAGCTCAAATAAATGAGTCCAAAGATAATTAAAAATTATACCACGTGCACTATCACGAAACACATTTCGGAAACACAGAGAAAGTCCAAACACCCACCACAGTATCGATCGATCTGTTGTTGCTGGTGACCCAATATAGCTATAGCTGGCAGTGTATATTTCATGGCGCAATGGTGGAATCGTCGATCCTGTCGTCTTTATAGACTCCACTATGATAGTTTCCCCCTGCTCCGGCCTTTCCCGACTCATTATAAATGGGGCCGTTTAGACGCCATTTTGTGAGCTGATATTTGCCTAGTCTGGTACAAGAATCTCATTTATGTGTGTGTGTGTGTGTGTGTGTGAGTGTGCATTTTTATGGAAGGCGTGCGTCTCGGGTTATCTGTTGGTTTGTTTAAAACAGCCATCAATATTTCTCACTCTGTGTATTCGGCTCTCACGCAGTGCGGTGTATAGTAGAAATATCAAATTTTTTTGGGGGAAGCCTATAATGTCTGGAGCCCAAAGCTATGAGGCGGAATGTTGAGAGTAATGGGCAGCTCGGACAGAACACCTTTCGCGATATCGATGGTGTCCATGGAGATCGGGGTTAAGTTCAAGTTTTATTGATTGCAGCGGGTGGTCCTCATGATAGTATCCGGTATCAACCACCTTCAAAAGGCAATAATCATCCATGATAGGATCTCCTCAAGGGTTCCAATATCCATACCACCAAGACTTGACACACGGGACGCATTATTGAGTACGAATCCTGGGGTAGCACGGAGGCTGTGCCGCAGTTCTGTGACGGCAAAGTCCACCGGTAGATGCAATCAAACCTCCTGACCACGTGCAAAATAACTGTTTTATCATGCAAATCTCGCTTACGAAGCCGAGGAGGCAGTAAAGTGTAGAGAAACACATGTGAAAACAATTCAGGTGCATACAGTAGATATATTAGTGGGCAGGAATTAAGCAAGATTGAGAGATATAGATGTTGCAATGAGATTCAGGTAGACCCTCATACTTCAACGGCACTGCTGCTGTGTGACACAGAATCCCGCCTTCGGCCTCGCAAATTCGCAAGAGAGAGTACTAGCATGCTGCTGGATGCAGTCTTGGGGGCAAACAAACAGATTCGTAAGAGTGCATCTATGTTGGGGATAGGCGAGGGTGTGAAGACGAGGGTGTGAAGACGAGGGTGTGAAGACGAGGGCGTGAAGATGAGGGTGTGGAGACGAGGGCGTGAAGACGAGGGCGTGAAGACGAGGGCGTGAAGATGAGGGCGTGAAGATGTTTCATGGGAAGATAGACACCAGACTACACAATACCTTACCAGTGCACCCTCCCCAGACAGGATATACATTGGTTCATGCCAGAATCAAATTTCGACTATACCCTCAAAGTGTGGAGATCCCCTTATCCACGGTATCTCTATCTTATCATTTTCAGTGCTTTGCTGCTGCCTACTCAGGCTTTTAAGCAGAATGTGGGGAATTCTGGGGTAGAGAGATGTTGGTTTGTTGGGTCTTGTCTCCATCCTGGTTTCTATGCTTCTCACCAATCACTTATGCTATTCCTGGCCCTGATCCTGACCCACCTCCATTCTCACTCCTCCGTTTCCTGTTTCTTCTCCTTCTTCTTGCTTCTGTTCCTGCCTGTTTCATGCTCTGCTACTTTCTCCAATTCTTCCCCTCTCCTTATCTCCTCCTCCTCCCCTTGCCTCATCGAACACCACACCGAACACCAATCCCCAGGATGTAATAGCTATCGGGGAGCAAGCACGGGAGATACCAAGGCAGGAAAACTGCCAGCAGAAGGAACAGTGGACTGATAATTGTGCCCCTCTTGTTAGATATACCTGGGCCGTGGATGTCCATACAATATTGCAGAATACCAGTAAGGGGAGGGGTGAAGGCGTATATTTCCGAGGTTTGGGGATCCAGAGTTTATCTGTCTGTTGAGGTTCGACTGTTACTATGAAACCTCCACTCCTCACCCTTCACCTAATTACATATTAGGAAACATATATAGTCTGAGGGGCCATTGGGGTGAAACTAGAACCCCTTCAGACTCTCCCCCAGACACCGCATAAGTGTGGTATTGTTGGTTTGCATGGAATAAATGTTGAATACCAAAATTCAGGGTAACTCACCATACCCACTTTTATCACACGTCAATGAAAACACATCAAAGTCCATACAGGGTATAAAGGCAGAAACATTTTGTAGTTGAGTCTAAAATGTTTTCTCAAGACTAGCAGTGCCAGCATAGCCAAGCTGGCTCTTTCTTGGAGTTGTCTTGGTGCGCGCCCTCCCCTTCACAGTCGTAAGTGCATACCTGCAGGCAGTGAATTTGTGCTGGATTGAGCTAAATCGCGTTGGCGATGCTGGTGCCTTCCTTGCTATGTCTGACTGCTCTGGCTCCGAGCACTTGTTTCCTAGACGGTTGAGTTCAGGGTAATGAAGTCCCCATGAAGCCCAGTGACGCGTCGCTCCAAGGGCGCACTTCATCACAATTCATAATGGACTCGTTTAGGTGGACTAAGCTAAAACCCTAGATGATTCACTTTACCTCCATTGCTTAACGTTATATAAATGCAATTACGAGAACCGAATAGCCGTCCGTGCCAAATAGTGATTCCAACGATCATCTGTCGTAATAAAGCCGTAGGTTTCACCTTCGTCGTTGCTATCTTTCGCATCCTTCAGTGACAAGAAGCACTGCTTCAATTATCAATACGAACTTTCTTCCGTCACTGTAATGTAATCCAATACCACAAATTCCTCCTCCAAACGAATAATGTGTCCTGTATTGCGTCGGAACCCAGGGCAATATCTATTACAAGTATGAATATGTACAGTATCAGATACCCTTCCCACCCCCCCACCTCGTCGTTCATTTACTGTACAAAATGCCCCCCAAAGGTATATTACCGA
>Ga0307514_10003634_pt1 | contig 14645 bp, 5 predicted proteins | sample 16_EM_MG_FD_203088 | JGI IMG/M metagenome (GOLD analysis project Ga0307514, IMG submission 203088) | Populus trichocarpa ectomycorrhiza microbial communities from riparian zone in the Pacific Northwest, United States - 16_EM | ecosystem: Host-associated > Plants > Roots > Unclassified | place... | reverse complement strand
TATAGTTTGTTTTTAAATTATTTTAAGTAAAGTTTTGTGGTGTTTAGAAAGTAATTACTCTATCTTTAATATTATACCTGGAATCTTTAAAATTAAAGGAAAAATTGGAATTTTTTTTCTATTTTATAAGTAATATTATTATTTTTATTTATTATTTACAAAAGAAAGTTAAAATTATTAGAATTTTTTTTGTTTGATTGCTTTCTTGTTAACGGGTTTGTTTAGCTGTTTTTTTCATGTATTTTTGTGATGGGAGTGCATATATTTTTTTAAATTTGTTTTTTTATCGTGTAGAAAGTGATTTTTTTTATTGAAGTTTTCCACGTAGCTATTAACAAGTATATGCCATGCCTTGCCATGTCTCAACTCACAAATAGGAAACCGTTATTCACAATTGATAAAATTATCATTACAATTTTTTTAATTGAGGTGGAAAATATTGTTAATATGAATAGTTAACCACCTCAACTTTTTTAATTCCATTCACATCCTTCTTCTTCTTCTTCTTTTTTATGATTGTGTCTCCCGGTGTGGGATTTTTTCTCATGCGGATATTCTTACTTTTGTTTTTTTAATTGGATCTTCCCGGTGTTGGGAAACAAATCCAATGCTCGGTTGATATTGGTTTGGCAAATTCAAATTCAATTTTATTGTTTTTCTTTACTAAATCCTTGAGTTATTGGCTAAATTAACACATATTAATTATTCTTGAGTTGAAAAACTTTTATTCTGAAGAACATCTCCATGAGCTGCATGCATGGTTACCTCTTTGGTTGCCATCTAAGATACAGAATTTCATCAATGTAGTCGTTTTTAAATGCATCCCCCCTGGGATCTCTTATCTTTAAATAAATCCCATCATCTCTTATTACCCAGACGGCTTTCTCGTTCACAGTCCAGGTGGACAGATGATCGATGCCGCCATGCTTCTTGGCATCCCCACTCGGCCAGAACACGTCGAAGGAAGCTTGAGATTTTCTGTCCTTCGACATGTAGCACCAGAATAATGTGGTCCTGAACAAGTTTACCCCGAAACTAAACTTGAATTCATCCCTGTGCTTGATATATTGGGGGCCAAGATCGTCATCTCCAGACCTGCAGTGCGCAAACAGCACCTTCTTGTGGCTCAGTCGATTTAGAATACGTACAGTCCAGGCAGTAGAGGGAGTTATGGCTATTGCCAGGACAAGGAAAATTGCTTTGATGTGGAGGGAACCCATTGCCTTAGCACATTAAACTTTTTTCTTTCCTTTTTCTTTAATTTGGGAACTACAGAAAGTATATCTGCTGATTCCTCCTTGAACGAATTAATACAAAGAAATGCATGCATGCATATATATATATATATATATATATAATCACAAGCATTATTATGCGTTAAAAATGTCATTTCGGTTGATTAATAGCCATTTAATTCTCTCTGTTTTTTTTTTGGGAAATATTTAATGTTTCTTTTCTTTTCTTTATTGGCAATAAGTTTCTACGATCTCAACATGAGTGGTTTATTAATTAATTGTATTTTATTCAGTACAATAAAATTATATTTTATTGAAATCATTATTATGTGGCCAAGGATGGTTTTGTCGATGTACGTACATACTTTAATTGAATACATGATTCGATTGCCAAAATTTTGTATTTAATTTAATTCTCAATGATTTAATTAAGAGCATTTGACCACGAGTACATTTAGAATATTAATGAAGTATGTTTGGATTGATGAACACGAAAAGGTATTCGAATCATCTAATCTAGAGGGAAGAGTCAGGATATATTCTACAATATATCATGATGACTCGTTAATGTGAGCCAAGTTATTTAAAATCTAATTTTAATTATTATATAAATTTATTTCAATATTTTTTTATTGTAAGAATATATTTTAAATTACTTCTGTTATAACAATACAATTTTTTAGCATCATATCAACAAGTTTATTTTATTTGTTCGAGACATTAACATGTGAATAATCATAATTAATTAATATATTAAATGAAGTGATAATTAATATTTTAACACGTACTAATTTGTTTTAAAGAAAAAAAATAAATTAACTTTTGAACGCTTAAAACCATATCTCGTTTTTTTTTTTTTTTTCATAAGAGACCATGCAACCGAGTAAAAAACTAAAAATTATTTATGTTGTGTTGCCTCAGCTGCCGCAAACCCGAGTCAGAGAAACATAGGCGTGCCACGTGACAAATACGGTCCGTACAAAAGCCTCGACTTGTCTTCCACACTGGTCTGGCCAGAGACAAGATTCCTCTGCTGGACACGCAAAAAGCCCAGAGAAAGCAAAGCAAGGCACCATATTCATGGTTAATACCAATCAACAAGTCAAAAAAGCAAAGCAAAGAATCCCCAGATTCTGCAGCTATATAAGCTGTTCTATGTTTTCCATCTTTCTTTCTCAAACCATAATTAAGACAACATATAGGTACAGGAGTACGTAATACTACTTTGTTATTGTTATTAATTTCTCAGAGAGTTGTGTACGTACGTTGACGAGGAGGATGGCTTCAGGGGAGGTGTCTCGAGAGACGCAGATGTCCATTGAAGCTACGTCTATGTTTCCTGGCTTTAGGTTTTCACCAACAGATGTAGAGTTGATTTCTTATTATCTGAAAAGGAAGATTGAGGGAGCTGAGAAATGTGTTGAAGTTATTTCTGAGATTGAAATTTGTAAACACGAGCCTTGGGATTTGCCAGGTTTTTAATTTCCACACTTTACCACTATTCTTTGCTTAAAAAAAATAAAAAAGAAAATTAAGGTTAGTTCTTTCTGTATTCCTTTATTAGATTAAAAAAAAATCCCAAAATGAAATTCTTTCTTTTAATTTAAATCAAAATGAAGTTTTGATTGAACAGATTAATCTGTTTTACTTTATCGAACCCATAACCTGACCAGATTACAGACGAGTTGTATTTAATAATTTTGTATTTTATACCTCTTTGATCATTATTTTTATTTTAAAAGTATTCAAAAATCGAAATTAATTAAGTTTTGATTGATGCATTAAGGAAAATTTATAAATATTTTTATACGTCCTTCCAAGATTTGATGTCATTTCTTATGGTGTTATAAGTTGAGTTCCGTTGAATGAAAGGATTTTATTTTACTTTTTTGGTATTTTGCACATGATACATGAGCTGCATCCGTCTATGTTCGTACTGTGTAATCATGTCCTTCGTCAAATAGTAAGCATGATAAATCATGTTAAGATAGAATAGTAAAGTAACCATTATTATTATTATTTAGGCGCTGATTAATTCTGATTATTTTAAACCAGCGAAATCTGTCATCCAATCGGAGAATGAGTGGTTCTTCTTTTCGGCTCGTGGAAGAAAATACCCGAATGGGTCACAAAGTAAGAGGGCAACTGAACTTGGTTACTGGAAAGCAACTGGCAAGGAACGTAACGTGAACTCAGGTTCTGATGTGATTGGTACCAAGAGAACTCTTGTGTTCCACGTAGGTCGTGCGCCGAAAGGGGAAAGAACAGAGTGGATTATGCATGAATATTGTATGAAAGGACAATCCCAGGTGATGATTTGTGCTGACATTTCTGAGTTGTTCTGCTAGTTTTTATTGAAACTGAGGTTTAAATTAGAGAAAAATGTTGGCATGGATGACTCTTATAATATGAAATCATGCCTTCAACTGCTAGTTGTGAAATGTTTGATTAGCTTCCACATTATTAACCATATGTTGATGCAGTGCCTATGTGTGTGGATTATGCGAAGCCACACATCTTTCTCTCCAAATAGAAGATAACTTTTCTGATAGTGATAGGTATATTTTCTGATTGATCTGAAGTGGGATTTGGTTGCTAGTGGAGAATTTATGGGGCTGGCATACCTCTCAGGATTTCTTAGGAGTGATTAATGTCATAATCATTGTCATTAAACATGTTTCAGATGAAAGGATTAGTGTCATATATGACCATTCCTCAATTATAGAGCCCTACTGAATTAGGTTTCGGGAACAAATGTTTTCGAGCTAGTAAACATCATCACATTGTAGTCTCACAATTTTAGAAGCTCAATAGTTTCCTTGAACAGAAGGAATGTTAGCTGGTGCTTCACTGATTTATTGTCAGTAGTTCAATATGGGTTATGTGTGAGCTTGTTAATTATGGCCCTTTACATTGAAGGACCTTTTCATGTTCTAGTTTGGATGTTCGAACCCACCTGAAAGGCAGCCAGACATGAAATTGATTGTTAGGTGTTTTACTGGATCATCTATGAGAGCAGAAATTTGAATTTCTTGTTTGAGCTCAGGATGACATATGCTTATTATTATTATTTTTTAATACATATGATTACGATGGTATCTAATAAGAGACATAAATATTTCTGTCATTTGCATTTTCTGGGATAAATATTGGGGACTGTGATATTTCTTTATTCTTGATTGATTTCCAGTTGAAAAATCAGCTGTAGGCTTTCAAACTGTTGTTTGGTTGAGTGATTACATGCTGCAGATGTAATTTTGATGAGAATATTCTTCATTCAGTGGACGAGCATCTGTTTATTGTAAGATGATAAGGTTTATACTTGAATTTAATCGTATATTGCAGGATTCTTTAGTCGTTTGCCGCCTGCGGAAGAATGCCGAGTTCCGTCTCAGTGATACTTCAAACCAGGGTGATGTAAATGAAAGGCATTTGTCAACCACGCATAATAGTAGTAATGCCGTTTCTGATGGTGGTATTGATCAGGGGGGGGTACCTGCAAGTGAGAAGGCTGCTGAATGCTCCAAGAGCTGTGAATCTTACTCTATTGAGCAACTTTCTTCAGCGTCCGAATCTGAACTGAAATTATCAAATGATGTTGCCTTGGCAGAGTCTTCCAGCCACCAGAAGGTCTGATTATTTATTTATTCCTTTTCAATCCCGTGGTACGTAATTTGATTTCTCTGCGACAATTAGTAAGTGTTTTTGATTCATGCTGTTCTTGAATTCCAGGATTCTGACAACGATGAGGATTTTTATGCTGATATACTGAAGGATGATATTATTAAACTCGATGAAACTCCATTTTTCGCCCCTCCTGGGCTTCGTTCACTGGTTGCGAGCAACTCTGGGGCTGGAACAAGACCTGAACAACCAGTCGAAATATTTATGTCGGAGGCACTTCCTTTACGCCCAGTTCCCTCGCAAGGAACAGAAAATCAGCCAGTCGAGATATTTATGTCGGAGGCACTTCGTTTATCCTCAATTTCTTCGCAAGGAACTGAAAATCAGCCAGTCGAGATTTTTATGTCGGAGGCACTTCCTTTATCCCCAATTTCTTGGCAAGGAACTGAAAATCAGCCAGTCGAGATGTTTATGTCGGAGGCACTTCCTTTACACTCAATCCTAGGAACTGAAAATCAGCCAGTTGAGATGTTTATGTCGGAGGCACTTCCTTCACCCTCAATCCTAGGAACAGAAAATCAGCCAGCCGAGATATTTATGTCGGAGGCACTTCCTTCACCCTCAATTTCTTCGCAAGGAACAGCAAACCGAAGAATCAAGCTGAGGAGGCAAATGCCTGGTATGTCTCAAGCAGAGATGCATGTTAATAATGTAGGTGAGGAAGGTAAGTTGCCATGCTCAAAGGAGCCTCCAAAATGTGTGCTTAGTTTACTCTCTGCAAAGACGGGCAAGCTTCGACATATTTCTACAGTTTTTATTATCCTGACTTTACTGGTTGTGTTTGTGTACTTGTTGGGAGGTTTCAAGTAAGTCAAAAGGATCATACATGCCACCATGTACAGAACCTAGCTCCTGGCATTAAATGTACAAATGTCAGATTGGCAAGATGTTTATATGTAATTAAACATAGCGAATGATTAGAGGAGAACTTAGCCATCAAAACAAGATATGTAATTAATTCTTAGTTGCATAATAATAAAGAAGCATGCCTGGATTTGATTAAGGCATGGAATAAAATATTCTCTAGCTCCTAGGCTTCGTAAGTTAAACTGTCATACTTGAAAACCAACAATTTTGTCTCTTGCTTTTGTTGACTGCTGTTTTATTAAACATATGTTTATTTTTCTCTGAACTCGCATTGTAAAAGTAGTTTTTATATGAAAAAGCATTGAATTAATGTTTTTTTTTAAAGTATTTCAATGATTTTAATACATTGATATAAAGAATAGGGGTTTGTTTGTATGTTTAAAACTGTAATTTAGTGTGTTTTAAAAGTATTTTTGATATGAAAAAGCATTGAATTAATGTTTTTTTTAATGTATTTTGATGATTTTAAAGTGTTGATATAAAAGGGAGGGTATGTTTGAAGTTTAAAACTATAATTGAGTGCCTTTTAAAAGTATTTTTGATATGAAAAAGCATTGAATTAATATTTTTTTAATGTATTTTAATAATTTTAATGTGTTGATATAAAAGGAGGGGGTTTGTTTGTAAGTTTAAAACTCTAATTGAGTGCATTTTAAAAGTATTTTTAATATGAAAAAGCATTGAATTAATATTTTTTTAATGTATTTCGATGATTTTAATGGGTTAATATAAAAAATAAAAAAATATGTTAATATAATTTTAAATAAAAAACACTTTTAAAAAACATATTGTATCACAATATCACACAATGAATTATAGCACAATTATCAGTAATAACTCTTTTTTTAAAAAAAATAATATTGAGTTTGAACATCTTGTTGGTTAAAAAAATGCATTAACAATAAAAATTTTCAGCCTCTTCTAAGTTTCCAATCCGGGATTATAACATAGAAACCGGACTAAATTAACCTTCAAGAATACTGCTATCCTGTTTAAATTGTTTATTAATTCTTTTTGCTAGCATACAATAGGATAATTGAAGGAATTTTAATGGGGAAATATTTGTATACAAAATGGATTCATAATTCAGTAATTTTAAATTTTAAATCGAAATTGATGTACAACAACATTGTATATAAACTTTCATGCACGATTATATAGGATTGTGTATCTTTAAAATCGCGAAATGTTTTAAAATTTTGTTTGGAAGTAGACTAATTTTTATTGTTAGATTTTTTTAAAAATATATTGATCTTGAAAAACATCAAATTAATGGTTTTTTTTTTTGTTTTTTTTAATAATTTTAATATATTGATATTAAAAATAAAAAATAAAAAATAATTATTTAATATATTTTTAAATAAAAAATTATTTAAAAAATCAATCTTCACCCCGAATCGTGAATAGCGTTTATCAGGAGTGAAGCTATTAACCTGAGTTGGTTGGTGGCTGGAGGGAAATGAATGAAGTGACATTGTAGCTGGGGATTTGAATTATATGCAGGCATTTGACTAACTAGTAGCAGTAGATTGGTCGGTGAAAATGGAAAAAGGCAGCTGGGAAGGGTGACAAATTCAACATTTCATTGGAATTCGGTGCACAAGAATGTTTATTTTCATGTTTTAAAAGTGTAATTTTTTAAAAAAATTATTTTTATTTATTCAATTATTATCACAATTTTAGACACTTTCTGAATCAAGAAGAGGTGGAAGGTATCCATTTCTTTTCTTCTAAATTCTTTAGTTTCATCTAGCCTTATCTCTTAAACATCTTGTTTCATATTAGATTGAATTAAACTTTATATATATATATATATATATATATATATATATAAACAAATTAAAATTTGGAGAAGCTGGCATTGATTGAATTAAATGAAGCTAACTTGATCAAACCTAGTTGTTGTCAAGCTAACTTTTATTTCTCTCTCGTCGTCCGTCCTTGTATTTGGTGTCACTCATGAATTCTATCTTCCCTTTCATCAATCAATAAATAGTTTTTTTGAGAAATCAAAAGCATCAATGGCTTCCACGGAACCATCTTGTCCTTTCTTTTGACGAGAATTCTTTACTTTTTTGTATGCTTGGTAAAAGGTTCTTATCTCTCAAGCTAGAACATTAATGCTCATATTACTCTGTTTGCTTTTCTTATTAAATGAAGTTCTTATACCATTCTCAAATGGATTTCGGAAAAGTCTCCGCTTTCCTTTAATAAGCTCACCGGAACCTTTTTTCCGGTTGCTACTACTACGTACGAAGATGAGAAGATATAATACATAGAAAAGAAAAGCTTACCGAATTATTACCTTTTTAGTAGATTTCAAAATAAAAAAAATATTGTCTTATAGAACATTCTTATCTTTTAAGAACAATAAATTATTTAATTTTCACTAATTTAAGTTTCCTTTTGTTGTAAAATGTTTTTTTTTATAATGTGCTAAGCATGAAAGAATTATGAAATCTTTTATGAAACATGTTTTACATGAAATTAATTAACGGAGCTCTAGTAAAACTCAAGAAAAGAAAAGAAAAATATCAACAACGTGATCTTTTTCATTTAAAATAAGTCGTATTGCTTTTCTAATAAAAAAAAATGTCATTATTTTTTTTCATATCTAGCCAACATTAAAAAAAATATCAAATCAATATAAAAGATCCATTTTAAAAATCTTTTGGAAAAATATAGTTTATGATAGTCGACGTATTATAAGCTGATATATAGATAAAAGAAAAAAAAACTAAGGCTGAATAATAATAAAAGAAAATAATTTTCAAAAGTGTAAAATATTGTCCTCTAGCTCTAGCTCTAGCTCTAGCTCGTTCTACTTTCTAAATGGTTGCCAAGATTATGTACGTCCATGAATCAAACCTCAAAGTAGAAAACAGAGGAATATGGCCGATGGATCGTTGATTATTATGCAGTGAATCTTTACCAGAAGTTAGCTAACTATTTATATTACATGTGACTCTTGTTAATTAATACTTGTATATATTGCTACGCAACATAATTAAAGCAGTCAGAATTATTAGAGAAGTAACTTTAAAAATAAATTAATATTATCACCTAATTAATTAAATAAACAGCTAATTTCCTTAAGCAACATGTACAAGATACAATTAAGATAGCATTGGAACACTTCAAATGAGTTAAATTAAGATGCTCATTTTTTTTAGAAAATATTGTTGTAGTAAGAGGCTTGTTTTTTTTTTAAAAAAAAAACAAATTTCATAATTTATTTCATATATTTGAAACTCGGTTTGATTAGAAGAATCGAGGATGCGTTTTTTGTTTCTGAGTTTGATTTTTGAATTAATCCATTGACGAAATAAATATGGAGGTCAGGTGGAGGTTCTAGCTTTAGGTGGAACATTATTCAGCATGTTATTTCTCTTCATTTAATTTATACTTTTTGCATATATATTAAAAGGACAACCACTCGTCTTAAAAAAGTAGATATGAATTTTATTATCATAATTTCTCTTTAATTAATATTTATCTAAACTATTTCTCATCCACCTTAATTATACGCATATTTACTTCCTAATTATTGTTTTTTATTGATATACCTTTAGCCTGCTCTGAATTAAGTTGTACGTAGCAAAACAATTATTAATTTTCCAACCAAAATTGTAACAATAAAAGTAGATAGATTACTTACTTAATTAATTATCTTTATAAATTAGGCCTTTAAACATCTTCAAAGCAACGACATGGCATCTCTCCTTTGATTAGTAATTGCACAATTAAGTTAGTTCAACGATAATTCAACCTCAACCAACATTTACCGATCGAGCACTAAGAACTCACTTGGGATGGATGCCCTAATTATCCCTCCCACCGCCCATCTTCCTTTATTGCTTAATCTCTACTTAATTATTCTACTCATTCAATGGTTAATTAGGTACTTTACATTTAATTTTTTTTCTTTTAGCTATATATTTTCCTATAAGATTCCAAGATTTCTGACCCAAAAAATAATAAATCAACCATTAATAAAACAGTAATTCAAGAGAAGGGATGGCTATATTTTTTTGTTTTTTGTTTTTTGAGAAATAGGGATCGATCGATGGCTATTTTTGGCTACAAATTAATTAAGAAGATATATATAACCATCTCTAATTTGTTCATAATTTATGACCATAGCTAACTTCATTAAACAGCCCCTTTTCCTTTCAGAATATATAAAGATCCAACCTCTTTTTTTGGATTGGAACAAATTGAGTTGGCTTGGGGAAGGGAAAAAAAATCTATCAAATACAGATATGATTTCATTAATGAAAACCAATTTCGATGGAGAAAAATAAATATGCATATATGCTTGAATGAGATTATACATGTCAACTATTTATTACATGCTACTCCTTTTAAATATTGTATAGCTACGCAACAGAAAGTAGTCAAAATCATTAGGGAAGAAACGTCAAGAGATAAGATATATACAATCACCAATTAATTAAATAAACAAACAGTTTACTCAAGCTACCTGCACAAGATACAATTAATTAAGATAGCGCAATGAATCTCAAATGGGTACAATTAAGATGCCGATTTTCTTAGAAAAATATTATAATACATAACATCTAAAGCATTAAACTCCATCCAGATGTACCCCGGCTAAATTCAGGTTACATAACATTTTAATTATGGTTTTAAAATTTATTTTGGAGTCGATCTAAAAATAATATCCAGGTAACGACGTAAAAGAATAATTAACTTATTTTTTTAAAAAAAAATTCAAAATATTCATTGTCGCATAACATTTTAAGTATGGTTTAAAATATAATATGGGGTTGATCTAAAAAAAAAATCAGATCACGAACCGAGAGAAGGCTAACTCATTTTAAAAAAAAAAAAATCAAAACATCATTATTTTGGTAAAAAAATAAACAATCATCCATCTCCAAAGCAATGGCATGGCGTCTCCTCTGGGAAGTAATTGCACGCTCAATCAAGTTAGCTGAATGGCAATCCAACGGCCTCAACCAACATTTACCAAGCACCAAGAACAAACCTGGATAGCACTGATTAGTTTCTATCAAATATAGATATGATTTCATCAATGAAAACCACAGATATATATATATATATATATATATATAGGAGGACAATGATTGCGATGAATGGCTAGCTATTCAAGTTTTCTTACAAATTTAATGCTGATACCACTGTATTTGGACAGGACAATGCTTGCGATAAATTGCCAATTAATTCAAATGGTTGGATATTGAGTATTATATATCCAAGTTATTTTTTATTTTATAAAAAGATTATCGTGATATGTTCAGTACCTACAAATTAAATGATGTAGTTGGGAGAATTCCTAATTAAGTATTGCTTCATTTATAGTAAAATTAGGACAGTCGTTTTTTTCTTGAAAAGTATCCTTCTCTTCCTTTTCCTTTTCCCTTTTCCTTTTTCAGAATTATCTTAAAACTATACGTATTTTAAGGAATTAGCATTAATATATGAATATAAAAACTGGCCCGCAACGTTTCCTAAGAAAGTGCAACCTATCCCATTTGCCTACCCTAATTTTGCAATTAAATTCACGAGAAAGAAAGGGAAGAAGATCAAAAACGTACAGGCTCAAGTTCTTGCTCAACGCGCGACGGTCAAGGCTTTCCTAAGCTTATCAGCCGCAAAACCCCACAATTAAAACATGGATGAGTTTTCTAGGCCAAATTTCTTAAGTCGTCAACTAAATAAAAGTCAATGTTCAATACTTGTAATAAATGATAGATAGGTATAGATTTAGCCTCCCTAACCTAAGTGCATGCTGCTCCTTCATAACTATTTGAGGAGGAGGGAACACTGGCTCCCAAATGAATAAGTGGTCAAGAGGAAACATCACCTCCTAGCTAAATATCCTGAGACAATACAAATGGTGGCCATATTTTCACCATCCATATTTAAATCCTTGAAAGCGAAGAGATCATCACAAACAACATTTGAAGCGCACCCAAATTTGTTAAGAAATAAAAAGAGAGAAATCAAGGTTGTTAACAGAAATCAATAATGGCATGAATGCTGTTTGGCACTCCCTCCTGCTATCCATACATGCACATAATAAACCACATATACAGCTTCGATTGATGAGTACGTCAACAAAAAGTGGTGGATCAATGGTAAAATTCAATACTCTGATCCTATGGAAAATTTAAAATCGAAATCCAACTATTTATGCAACAAAAAAAATTTATCAAGCCCGATCCTTACCCGACCAAAGTTAATTAGTCAAACCTGTAACCTGGGTCATGGAATCAATAGGGTTCAACAATTTATTTTTACAATTCTTGATTTAAAATAGACACCTATAAAATTAAGAACTAACAAAATATTAAAGTGATTAGAAAATAAAATAAAACCAAAATAAATCATGTTGCTCAATTAATAATCAATCAAATATTAAGTGATAAAATTTAAAAAAAAAAAAGCAAAAAAAACTCAGTCTCTCAGGTTAGGAAGGCCCAGGGATCCTGGGCCTCTAGAAAAAGGATCGGGCACGGGGGTCTTATTATTTTTAATTTTTTTAATGCTTTGAAAAAAAATAGCAGGTGATGTTTCGCCTACACTACCTAGATTTCAATGACCTTTGGTCGTGGGAAAATCATGTTGGTTTATTTCAGACCAAGAGAAGCCCATTTCCAACCATATTTCAACCCGAAAAAACCATAAAAACATCTCAAGCATCTTCTAACATTTACCTAACCTTTAACAACCCGAAAAATGGATCAACAACCCACAATCAATTCAAAACCAAAATTCTTTTCGGGTTCAAATTTACTATTTCATGCAAGTTAAGGGGGGAAACATGCACCTTGTATAAACTTTCTTCATAAAAAGAAACTTATTGACACTAAAACCACTCATTTTCTTAGTCGAAATTAGTCTCAACCAATAATTTATCTCTCTACAACTGAAATTCGATCACTTTCTCTCTCCTCTCTCAAACAAAGAATAAAAAAATAAAAAAAATAAAGTTTGGGATCAAAATGACCATTTAGTCCCAAGTTCAGAAACAACGTCTTTAATTTTTTTTTTCACGTTTTTTTTTTTTATCATAGCCACCTATGTTTGAATATTATTATTTCTTAATAAATATGTTTTAATTCGTCATTAATTTGGGCCTAAAAAAACAAGTAAATGTGGCAATTTATAATAATTTGTTCTTTAATAAATAATGACGTGGAAAATAGTATTTTCCCAACGTTTTAATAGTTTTTCAGAGTATTTGTTAACGAGAGGCAATATTTAATTCCCCCTTATTGGGCCGGGGTATTTCGTCTGCCACAATTAATACAATTTGTGGCAATAATTTACCCTCTTCCACCGGTTTTTTCTTGCATCAAATTCACTTTCTATCACCTTTTGCTTTCTCCCTTTAATTTCTATCCTTACCCTCTAGCCCTACCCATAATTAATTAGCAACTAAAGAAAACCCCATCTTTTCTGTCCCTTCCTCAAAATCACTATATAATGGTGTAAAGGAAAATCTCAACAAGAAACTCTTGTAATTAGTTGTGGAGGATAGATGCATACTAGCTAGCTACCTAATTTAGGTACTACGTACTGTTCATATTGCCAATTCTACCTTTACCACTTCTAAGACTTCCAATTCTACTTTGATACAAGGTAGGCTATTTTGTTCAAAACTTAAATAGATTTGATCACACCTCTTGTTCTAAATTTTGTTTAACTATTTAATTTTCTGATTTTACTGTTTCATTCATTTTCTAAAGGAAATGAGTAAAGGAGGGAATAGCCCGATGTTGGATTTGAAGCTGAACCTTTCACCACCTAGGCCTAATCAACAGGTTGAATCGCTTTCGAATTCATCTTGGGATATGTCGGCAGACAGCTCATGTGTTTCATCGGAGCCTGAAGACATGAGTACTGTCAACTACCCCAGCTGCCCAGACACAACTCCTATGGTGCTAGTTGGCTGTCCTCGTTGCCTCATGTATATTATGTTATCCGAGGTGGATCCCAAATGCCCGAAATGCAAGAGCACAGTCTTGCTTGATTTTCTCCGCGAGGAAAACACCAAGAAGACAACAAACTGAAAGGAAGATCCTCGCTGGTTCTTCTAGTTGTTCTTCATTCAAAAACAAATGTTACTTTCTTGCCTAGCTAAGGTCTTTTTCATAATTTTGATCTTTATGTCTATCCAGCTTTACCTCTTTTTTATTTTCTAATTCTCTCTCTTCTGTTCAATCTCAGTTTTTGGTTTTGCTATCTTTGTTCAATGAAGTTCTTGTTTGAGAGCAGTACTTTGGTTGCCTACAAGACGGATCGCATACAATTTAGGTTTTTAATCATCAATACAGCTTCTTATAAAAAAATTTAATTGATCATGAGTACGTGTTTCTCTGATTCATGCCATGTTCTTTCTTCTCTTTTTTATTTCATGAATACAAGCCAAGTTCAGTCAGCCTATGTGTATGTAAATCTCTTTCAAGTTTAGTTCCTTAAAGATTTCCAATCTCTACATGAAATCTGTATAGTAATTACTGCATGCAATAGCATGGAAAAAGCACAGGAGTAGTAGTAAATAATTAGTTTCTGCAGCGTACTTTATCATTCCGACGGCGGTTTTTTTAAAAAAAAATTTTGTTATTGAATATATTAAAATAATTTTTTTATTTTAATATTTATTTTTAATATTAACACATTACAATAACTGAAAATTATTAAAAAAAATAATAAAATTTCATGTAAACAATATCAAATAGACTTGAAGCGCCCAGATGAATCGGCAGTGGTGGCATTTGGTTCCATGGTAAATCAATTAAAAGCCCGTTTGCATCAAAATCAATGCACTCAACTGTTTCGTCGGGGTAGGTGAAACATCTTCTCTGA
>Ga0307514_10003633_pt1 | contig 14646 bp, 12 predicted proteins | sample 16_EM_MG_FD_203088 | JGI IMG/M metagenome (GOLD analysis project Ga0307514, IMG submission 203088) | Populus trichocarpa ectomycorrhiza microbial communities from riparian zone in the Pacific Northwest, United States - 16_EM | ecosystem: Host-associated > Plants > Roots > Unclassified | place... | reverse complement strand
AGGAACGAAGCATCAATAATGAGTAAAAGTGAAACGCTGTATCGACACAGGTAGCAGTAGCATATGGAGGGAAAGGTGCCAAGAAAGGAAATAGTAACAGTATGCCATGAAAAAGGCACAAGGGAAGTACTCTAAAGAAATGCAAAAAAAACATCAGACGCGATGTATCAAACCAATCAATAAACCATGGAAGTCTCAAGTGATGAAACGGTAAACACAGAAAAGCAAGAGAATTCAGTATTTACTAATGAGATATTCATGGTCATCAGTGACATTTGGGATTCCAATTAGTGTTGGCGGCAGCAGCTGTGCTGGAGTAGAGCCAGCAATCATAGTCGCAGCACCACTGGCAATATTAGTGGCACCTTCTACACTGGTATGATGCGAGCCCCTAGCTTGCGAGTTGTTTGTCCCCAAACAAACCTGAACCGGGGACATCCAGCCCATTCTAAAGAGGTGCCAGCAACTCGGGATCTATGTCTATATTCTTTAGAACTAGTGACTGTAGGTTTTATATTCCTTCCATCACCAGTGAGGTCTTTCATCTGTTCCCGTTCCCAGACACTCTAGCCTGGTCTTGGCATTCGCTGCGATTTAAACGGAACATCTTTCATCCAACTCTCTAGATTCTTATCCCAGGTGAAAGTATGAATACAGTGTGATCCTACTTGCTAGCCAGGCCCCCAAAGGAACTCCATACATGTCGGCTTACTTATGGTACCAATAACCAGCTCTTTTTTGTTCTCGTCAATACCAATCATCAGGGAATAATCCATAACGTTCTGCTTGGACAGGGAGAGGCTATCATTCCATAAAGATGTTCTCAGCAACCTTTTGGCATGTTCTCACAAATAGGGGTGATTCTTAGATGAACTCAATCATATTTTCATCAAGAAGGACTTCTCCCGAATCACCAGTCGCTTGAGCATAGCGATTGCGCATGGGGCATTTGAGGCCCAAAAATCCTAGTCATCCTGCGGTCATAGCATAAGTTCTACGTGGCGAGGATATCCCACTTGATATCTGTACCAGTCGTAGGATTTTTGATAGAAACTCAACATCTTGGCAATTACTGTAGGCAACTATATTCACACAGTTAGAGGAATCCTGAAGGAGTGGAGGACCATTCAAATTTACCTCATGGAAAAAGGCTTCAGACATGAATCTGAAGTAAGCTGGTGTGAATTTCAAGGATGCCTGGGTTTCCACAGGTTGCAATGCCTTCATTACAATGAGACCGTCCATGGTCTTCAGAAAAAAAAACAGATTTTGACTTCCCTCCTTTGCTGTCACATTTTCCACAACGGGGCAAGGATTCTGCAAAACGATCCCTTACACTACAGTTTTTCCTTAGGCCGTCAAACTGCTCCGCGATCATTATAGTGCCAAGATACAGTAGAAGTGGGGAGCGTTCTATGTACTCATTGTTCTTGGTTCAGGGTAACTTACGATACTTGGTATATGCTTCCCCATAGAGTTCTGATTCACGCTGCAATTAAGATTCTGAAGTTTCGAAACGTAATAAGGCGAGTTTACGGAGTGGGGTAAATACAATCAGTTCATCTTCTCTCACGATGACATCAGAGTCTGCAAATATGAAGACATTAGATTCATTAGAGAGGACTTCTCGTGACCACGAGACGGTGGAGTCCCAGGTATGGAAAGCGCCAGGGGTCGGGGCCGTGATTGATCAATGTCAGAGTGGAGGTCTTGAATATGCGTGGGAGTGAACTCTCGCTCGTGACTCTTGGCATGCGGCCACTCCAAGTAACCATCCATGCTTTAAATTAGAGTTGCAAACGATCTCGGCTCGGTTCGAGATCCAATCCCGAGAGCACGGTAACTGTCATTCTCCGATGTATGTATCCATCGTAGCGGAACAAATAAGGAAAAGAACTATGTACCCCTCGTGACGCTCCTGAACATCTCTTCCACCAGCGACTGTAATTCAAACCTGCAAAATTTAAGCCTGCCATCGAGCGCAATAATCTAATCTACTTAGGTACGGTACCTTCCAAAGTACAATTTTTTTAATAATGGACAAAAGTGCACCTACGTTCCACCTCGATACCTCACGTCCACCCCGTCACCGCAGGCTGCCAATCTCCTAGCCGAACCACCTCCCCCCGGCACTACCGTCTCGGTTCAAGCACTTTGTGCAGTACAGCGCCTCAAGTTTGCTCAGTCGAGTTATAAGCACCAGCACATATAAATGGACATACTGAAGAGGTCCTGGATTGATGGGGAGGTTGTGACACAACTGAAGAACCTACTCACAGCAAGAAAAACCCTATATCTAGGTGCAAGGTCTAAGAGATCTGGGAGATCCAAATTACCAGAGGTCCGAATTACTCGTGAGGACTCTGTGGGGTTATATGGAGAGTTGTTGATCTCACGTAGAATTGTCAACCTGCCTCCTTTACAGATCAAGAAGGTATTAGCAACGACTAGCTTTCCAACCACATGGCATATTCCTGACTTTGAACAGTGGATCTACTATACGCTTACTGAACCTCCACTAGACTCAGGTCTGCAGCCTCGTTTCATAACCGGGGAACTATCTGATAAAGTCTCGTCCATTACTTGCGAGTTCACACCATCATGTGTGTACTCCTTTGAAACAACTGAAGGCCGTCGAATTACAGAACAGTCGGTTGGCAATATTGTTCAAATTCTTGAGTATGATTTGGTTTTCCAGGGGTCAGATGGCTTGCTCTTCTGGCAAAATTATGATTACCAAGATCAATGCGATTCCTCAAAAACAGTCGGAAAAAGAGGAAAGTCATCTAAGCCACTCCCTGCAGAGCTCAGAAATTCCCAGGTGCCAGAGCCCCGCTTCCGGATTCATAAGTTTAAGGTCTTGAGCTCGGACGAATCGCCAATTTTTGGAGCACCACAATCGCTGAGAAAATGCAATGAATTGAAGCAGTTACTTACGACACTACCAAGAAAGGCTCTGGTTGACCGCGGTTTGAGAGAAATTTCTGTGAGGCGCGAAGCAAAAGAAATGGCCCAACCACATGTGTCTGCTGGAACTGATACTGATGATGAACTTAATTTCAAGTCTCAGCGTGCGTCTCCTGCGAAACGCCAATCTCGGCAAGGGCAAAAGCCACGAGAATCCTCTGAAAATGAGGATATCTCGCAAATGGTGTTCGCAACCCAGATTGGCCAATTCCCGCCTCCATCTGGCCATAGCTCTGCAAGTCTAAATACTACAAGCTCCGGGAGTTCTTGGGTTCCTGGTAGGGGTACAGACTTGAAGCGGAGGATGGAGGATTGTGTAACAGATTTAAAACGGAATCAATCCATGATTGTCAAAGGTACAAAGTCAGCACCTAAAGCGACAGGAGGCAATGTGGGCAAAAGCCCTGAGAATGAGCTATTAGGGAGAAGCTCAAAGAGCGTTGCGCCTCCATTTGAAGTGATAGAACAGTCCAGTTCGAATTGGGAAGGCACAAACGATCTTTTCCCCAGGTCAAAGAAGTCAGGTCGGAAACTGGGACGCCCAAAGGAGGCGATTGAATTGCTACCTTTAAATACAATTCTACATCTACACCCTGGCTGGCAAGGAATGAAAGAGGTGACGAGCCTGGACGTCACGATACCTAAGGGGCAGTTAACGGTGCTTGAGACAGATGCTGGTGAGTTTAAGCTATCTCTCTACGCCGAGCCTGTGAGTTAATTATTTACAGCTTGGTACCCAAGGGGGGGGTATTTTGCTCATCGTAACGGATATCCAACACATGGCAATGCCACAATACAATCTCCTGCTTGGAATAGTGGCAGTCCACAGAGTGAATCACCTGCACTGCTATCACCATCATCCAATTGCTCAGGTTCAGATTTAGAGCTCTCCTGGTCACCTAGCCCAGTCGCGCAAAATACTATGCCGCCAGACAGCAGCGCAATACAGCCACCGGAAACACCAGTTCCTAGAAGATCTAGGGAGTATTGTAGGAGATGTCAGCACTATGATATAACCTGCTCGCCGCTACACTTTCAGACCAGGTCACGGTGCGAAAACTGTCTCAACGCTGGAGTAATCTGTGAATATGAGGAAGCTGCTGAAAATGTATCACAGCGTAGGCGAGGAAAGGCGCATCAAAGAGTTATCGATGATTCTACCGAGGGTAGAGAGGAAGAGGCAAGTCAACTTACGCCAACTAGGGCAGGCACTGGGGACCTAAGGGGGGAAGTAGCAACTTCCGCTCTGTCCGGAACAGATTCCTCGTACGCCGACCCAGAACTGGATGATTTTTTTTTTAGCACAAAAATCAAGCAGCGTGGCTCCGAGAGAAAGCTGCAACCCAAGCCATTTGCCTCCTCTTGTGTTAAACCCGAACTTGATGGCTTTGTATCTACCAAGAAATCCAAGCCAAAAGACACAAACTGTTCGCGAAAGAATGCTAATAGGAAGAAGTCCCCTCGGGAACTGCCCTCGAGTCACAGCGCAACTACAAGTACTGGTTCAGACACGGACGGAGAGTCCCAATTGATGCTGAATCCACATGGTATGAGAAACGTGTCAAAATTTGGGCTATTGAGATCACAGGCTTTGGTCTATAGGAAAGAGGAGGAGCGAAAAAAGCAAGAACGACTGGGTTTGGATTCGCTGGAAGATGAAGAGAGTACCACAGATTTTCACGTCAGCGAACCAGAACCTTATGATGGATATAGCTCAAACGAAGATAAGGAGCAGGAAAGGCAGCGAAAAGCACGGAGCATTACTGCCAATAGCAGCTTGGCACACAATGGTCTCAATGATGCTACACATAGTCCCCTCTCCCCTGCACTGAATCCTGATAGGTCTAACTCTCCATCACATCACCTCCCAGACATTTCTTCCCATACTTCACCAGGTGGAAAGGATGATAGAAAACCAGAGAGCAGTCATGAATGTGAAAAGCCGTTTGTTGTCGCTCCTATCACTGCTCATCCAGCTTTAGCCTCCCCTACTCATCCTAAGGATGCATTCAGGTCTAATGTCAGCGAAATTGAACCGGAAACCATAGGTGACGTAGCAACTCCGAATGGGAACATATCTTCTGCCAGTTTTGTGACAGCGGAGTTGACCCCACATGATCAAGTACCTCTATCGACACACGTGGGGAAGGATACCCCCATTAGAGACGCATCCCAGCCAGAATGGGCGGCAAGCCCCGGGGACAAACCAGCAATTCAGGGAGTCCCCTTCCATTCAACGGCACTGCAGCATCAAGGCGCTACAATACAAGTTAGGGATACACCATATCCTCTGGCAAAGAGTGTTGCGTATAAGAAACATGCTGTGACTGGCGCATTCAAAACACTCAGAAGTGGTGGAAACCCAGCTGGCTTGCGTTTGGACGACGATGAAATTATACCATGCACAGCAGGAGATCCATCTAGTTCACAATCTTTTGAGATAATTGTACCTGTGCACCAAGGTATAAAGAGAAAGAATAGTGATGGGAGCCCGATTGCTAGAGGCAAAAAAGGACAGAAGAGGCCTCGTGTTCTAAAACTTGAATTCGGCAGCCAAGAAATGGAGTTCAAGGACTTGAGCGATCTTGCTAAAGAGCACAAGAAGAGGTACTTGGAAGGTGTTGGGTCGGGTGTAAGATCGGCGGAATCAGGGCATGTGCCACAGGCTCTAGGTGGGCATAAAAATGTGGGAATGCAGGCCACTGACAGGCAGCGAACCCTTGCTGAAAGCGGTTCTGTTGCCAACCCACTACCTCCACCACTAAGGCCTCTCTCATCGATGAATATTACTATACCTTCTCCAACACCCATGCAGCATTCTATCCTGAAGCCAAAGGTGTCTCCAGTATTGGTGGCGCAGATGAGCGAGAGCTCGAGGCGCTCGAGTACTTCTTCGGCACATGTGAGGGAGAAGCCACCCCCCAAACTGGAATCTAGTACTCAGAAGGCCCTTAAGGCCATAATAGCAGCTAAGAGAGCATCATTATCTGATAATTTACCTGGGCCAATCTCGCCTTCGAATACTTCACGCCGTTCCTCATCAACTGTCAGCAGGCCCCCGCCTTCCTTGAGTAAGAATACTTTACATTGTGTACCCCCACTTGTGCCTGCCTCACATTCTGGAAGTCTACTTGATCAACGTAATCCGTCATGGCAATCGCACCCTCCCATAAAAGCTGCCCAATATACCCTGCAGTTTTGGGGCTCTGACGATACAGAAAGTGACATGGGAGTTATCCCGGCACGACCCTTCCCTCCTCGGCCGCAAGACGCCAAAAAGACACTGATACCTACCGTGACTGCTCCACCTCCACCAGAGGAACCAGAACGAATTGGGAATTATGCGGGCATCATGGGGCTGGATGTCAATGTACTCATCCCAGGGTACAACCGACTCTCGGCCGAGAAGAAGAGCAAGCTGAATGTCCTCCGGGAGGCATACTTTGGTCCAGGAAAAATGGAAGTGCAGTCGTCGGAGTCGGTTATGATGGAGGAGGAGAGCAGACAGCGGCGAATACAGGAATTTAGGGATAGATTAGAGGTAGGGGTGCCAAGAGGGGAGTTGTGGTGGCAGGAGGATGGTACGGCTATTAAGATTTATAGCAGGAGACTTGGGGTGGTGGGGAGTGTGAGGAAGGAGTTGGAGAGGAGGGGTGAGGGGATCACGAGAGTGGAGTTGGAGAGGTTGTCGAGAGGCGGCATGGTGAGGAATGTTATGAGGATGCTGGAGAGAGGATTTTGAATGCGGTTCTCACAGCTGTTTATTCCTTTCTATGGCGCTGTTGTGTAGCATTTTGCTTACTGCGATACTATATTATGTTCGTGGAGTTTTGTTGTATGATATTTTTAGCTCTGCCGTAATGTGTGTACGATTGCTATTTACCATAGATCTTGGGGATCATATATATACTGTACATATGCAGATAGAGATACTGGCTTGTGGAAAATTGATTGATAAGGTGGGAAACTTGCAGTGATGATGCCATGTGATAAATAAAATTGCTTGAGATTGGCGCAGTGATTACCCTGAACTCAGGCCTGGCCCTGTTCCACAAGAGTAAGCCTAGCCATCTATCTACATACAAGGCAACCAGACAGTAGACAGATTAGATTGGGAGACGAAACACGGCGAAAAGCCCAGACATTCAAAACCGCAGGGTGGAGTAGATTATTTTGATTGAAAACAGGGTACCCCCTCCTCCCTCACCTCAGGACCAGCGATATAGACACTCCTACTAAGGATTGTCTTTAATAATTCAGTATCTTCCCCCCCCCTTAACGGAGGAGAAGGAGAAGGAGAAATAGAGCCAGGAATTAGAAGAGGAAAGAAATGTACCGAAGGTACATTTATTGGTGGATTTAACTTTTCTTCGTGGTGTGTGTGTGTGGGGGGGGGGGGGGTTTATATGTAGTGTGCATGCATACAGTGCGTATCTATCTACTCTTAATGTCCCTGCTGCATGAGGTAAACTCTGGAATGGGTAGGATGGAACATGGATAGTGCGTAATGTTTGTTATTTGCAAGGGGTACTGAAATAGGTAGGGTACAAGATATAGATATAGATATAGATATAGATATGCTGTGGGGAGGGGGTGGTTGAGGTGTATATCATGGAGAAGGGTTTCGCTGGGTTTACCCTGAGCTCAGCTGGTGCTGGAATAATCTGGCAGAAACGTAGATATACTTTTTGCATAGTGTATGAGTTGGGTGATGTATGACTCGGATGTATGACTCGGATGTATGTACAGCACAGCACAGCTTTGAGTCGTGCACAAGAAGAGGAAGGAGGCAGAATCCAAAGGTGGATTCATAAATCCGCAAATATTGGACAGTAAGTATATACGTACGTAAAGTAGAGATGCCCCTCTCCTTCCCCTTCTAACCCATTGCAAAACCTCACTCTTCATCTCCAAGATCCACCTCCTTCCTCTCCACCATCCCCACCACCACCTCCTCACATCTCCCACAAACCCCTCCTTCCTTCTTAGCATGATACACCCAACAACGTACACACTTCTTCCCCCTTGCCCTCCTCACCACAACCGTAACCTTCTCTCCATTTTCCAATCTACAATCCGGCAACACCGCCTTCCACTCTCCCGCTGGCTCGTGGTCAAGTTTTCCTTCTTCCTCACTCCCTTCTGCCCCCGTACTAGCGACTAGATCTACCCCAGAGACGATAAACATCTGCCCGAGTTCGGACTTATATGATGAGAGGAGCTTGGAGACGTGGCTATGAGGTGGGGATTGAATGGTTATGTCTGTTTCCAGGGCGACTTTGATTGTACCTTCTTCTCGAGCCATTTCCACTGCAGCATTGACGTGCCTCCCCACCTCCTCTAGCATGGCAAAGTCAGCGCAAAGTGCGGTGTTGTCCCATATTTCCAGAGGAGAGTACCATCCCATTTCTGCCACACCAGAAGGCAAGTCCTTCTTCAACTCCTGCGGAACATGATGCCAGACCTCCGTAGCAAGGAGTGGGACAAGTGGGTATAACAGTGAGATATAATTGCGCAAAATATGCCACATGACCGTCTGGGCCGACCGCCGGGAAAGCGACATAGTTGCGTCAGAGTATATCCTATCCTTGATGATATTAAGATAAAATGACGACAGAGCTGTAGTAGTATAAATACTTATCGCAGAAACCGCCTTATTGAATGTAAACGACGAGTATGCCTCCCTGGCAGCTTGGTTGACTCGGTACAATTGCGCCAGGGCGTATTGATCAATCTTCGATAAATCCTCATACGGAACTTCTCTCCCATCCCAATCGTCTAGGTTTCCGACTAGAAACCTCCCCGTGACACGTACCTTCCGCAACATCTCACCTACTGTAGCAAGGACTTTCTCTCCAACAGTAACGTCTCTTGTGTAATCGCAACTTGCGGCCCAGAGCCGTAGGGCGTCCATTCCAGGCCCACTACTCCCTGCTCCGTAGATATTCTTCTTGCTTCCTGGTGGTAGAGGAGGGTATTTGCCAGAAATAATTTCCTGGGGGTTCACCACGTTCCCGAGAGACTTTGACATTTTCCTTCCTTTTTCATCCAGAACGAAGCCATGGGTGAGGATCATACCAAACGGAGCAGTAGGCTTTGGATGGGGAGTATTTAGGGTTGGGGTAGTACTTGTATCCGACGATGCAATTTTTGTGAGTAGCGAGGACTGGAACCACCCACGATGTTGGTCTGAGCCTTCGAGATATAGATCTGCCAGTGGCTTTCCCTCCCTAGCAAGATTAGGCTCTAATGCATCCCGCAATGTAGCCCATGAACTGCCACTATCGAACCATACATCCATAGTCTCTGCGCCTCGCACCCACTTGGGTTTCCCCTCCCCTCGCAGACTCTCTGGTAGGAATATCTCTTCTGGCAGGGATTTATCCCACCAGATGTTGACTCCGTCGCCCTGTTTCTCAATTACACTAATTATATGCCTGACACTTTCCTCCGTCAATAGCGGCTCCCCGGTTTCCTCATTGTACATAGCAGGAATGGGTACTCCCCACGCCCGCTGTCGGGAGATACACCACTCACTTCTCCCCTCCACAGTCTTCTCGAGCCTGTTCCTTCCTGAGTCAGGAACGAACTTGACATCTTCAAGCGAGTTTATCGCTGCGTCTTTGATACTGTGCACGTCTGCGAACCACTGTGCTGTCGATCGGATAATTACAGGCTGTTTAGTCCGCCAGTCATAGGGGTATTTATGTAGATATTTCTCTTCCAGCCCTAAAAGTACACCAGACTCTCTTAAAAGGTTCACTACGGCTTTATTTCCCGAAAATTGCACGGGCTTCCCTGTCAGGAGGGAGGGGTTATGTGGGAGCGCTTCCTCGGTAAAGCATCCTGCATTGTCAACGGGGGAGAAGGGAGGAATCGCGTGTACCTGGCAGAGGTTGTAATCCTCCATCCCGTGCCCGGGGGCGCAGTGGACTAACCCCGTGCCACCATCGGAGGTAACGAACCCTGCGGAGAGGATTGGCTGGGCTGGGGCCAAAGCTTCAGGGAGAAGAGGATGCCGGTATAATGTACCCAGAAGTTCTTCCCCAGTGATTCCGCTTGCTTCGACGGATGCAGCGGGATCGTTTAATGCAGCTTTGAGGGCCTCGATGCGGTTCTCTGCGACGAGAAGTCTTCCGTAGTTTGTTGTTGAGAGGACAACATATTCTATTTCAGGGCCTATGGCTATAGCTTTGTTCGCAGGGATAGTCCATGGTGTAGTCGTCCATATTGCCGCGTAGAGGGGGTCGTCAGGGTCTATGGAGGTATGCCGATGTAGCCCAGTACCGAGCTTGGTTATGGGGAACTTGATGAACGCAGCTGTGCTTGTGTGGGCTTCATTGTACTCTAGCTCCGCTTCTGCCAACGCAGTAGCTGACGAGGGGGACCAATACACAGGCTTGAATCTCCGATATATGAGACCTTTCATCCCGTCAGAGCGTCAGCACAGCTACCCCATTTATCCCTGGGGTCAACGAAATGAACAAAAACAAACCTTTCCTCAACATCTCCAAAAACACCATTAACTGCCTAATTTCGTACTCCTTATCTTGCACACACACAAATTAGCACCAAGTCCCCTCCTAATCCTCTCACATTACTCCCCTCACCAACTCATCCAAAAAATGCAGACAAATCATCCCCTACCCATAGTCCTCCACCTCCCCTCCCAATCCGCCATGACCCCCCACCCCTTAAACCCCTCCATCTGGCCCCCCACCGCCCTCTCTGCCAAACCTCTCGCCACCGCTCTAATCTCCCCTGGACTCAATCTCATACCCATCTCCATTGCCCTCTTTGCACTCTCCTTCATCCCCTCCTTCTTCATCTTCTCCTTCACCTCTGCATTCTCCTCCATCTCCTTCGCCCGTAATTCCTGCAGCGCTTTCAACTCAATCGGTAACCCATGGCAGTCCCACCCCGGCCGATAATCCACCCTTCTCCCACCCATCACCATCGTCCGATTGACCATGTCTTTCAAGACCTTGTTCAGTGCATGTCCCATGTGTAGTTCTCCATTCGCATAAGGAGGCCCGTCATGTAGCACAAACATATCCTTTTCAGGGAGTTTTTTGCGCTGCCAGGAGTACAGCTCATCGGTACATTTCTTCAAAAGTTGGACGTTCAGAGGTTTCTTTGGGTCGGAGTCGGCAACAATAGGGAATGTTGTCCGTGGGAGGCGGAGGGTGGTTTTGAGAGCCTTGGACTTGAGGAAGGATAGGAGAAGGCGGGATGCCCTGAATTGCATCGTGGATGCTCAATTGCAATTGACGATGCCTTCGCTAGGGTTGAAGCACAGTGTTTTTTTCGCATTATCTTCACGTGACATGCCGAATGGTTAGGGTAAGTTTATTTACAAAAAATTAAAACTACTTTACTGCCTCTCAAAGTTCCAAAGCCCAATATATCGAACCACAAATATATCCAGGAGAAAAACCCAAGAGAAAGTAGGAAGCAAAAAAGAGCCTCCATGACAAAGTAGAATGCATGCAAGAGGCAAACGTTGACCACCCTGATTGATGTGTCTCCAAACAAGAGATCCAGGCTCAGGACACCAACACCGCCCTGTCCTCTCAAGCCCCTCAAGATAGCCATCGCGCTACCCATTCACGGCGTCAGGTAATGAACTAATGGTGATGCCCTCACTAAAAGCTAACCATGTCTACCCAACTCCCGACAAATGCGAATCTCCTCCACCCATCCTGCCTCATCAACCTCTCAAATTCCTCATAGTTAATCCTGCCGGGCCCTCCACGCTCCTTCATTTCTGCCTCAATCTTATCAAGAAACTTCTGATCAGGCTCCATTTTCGCCTTGTAGCGCTCGTGCCTGGAGTACGCTTTCGAGATAGTGGAGCCCGCTGGAGAAGGAGAAGCTTTCGATGGCGTGGTCGGGTCCATAGGCGGTGTGGGGGTTGGTGGTGATGGACCTGCTTCTGCCGGCAGGTTAGTAGTAGGGAGGGTCACAGAATCGGCCGAGAGGTTAATGTCTTGCAAGAGTTCCGTCTCCACACCGTCAGCTTTGGAACTGCTGGCGGCAGAATTTTGAGCAGCCTTTTTAGCCCTCGCCTCTCTCTCCCTTCGCAGCTGCCGCTTGCGCACTTCTGCTGCCCCATCCTCCTTAACCTTGAACAGCATATTCAGAAGCTCGTTTAGCCCCTGTTGAGTTACCTGATACAAGACTTCATTCCCTACGTCCTCTTCTGCTTCTGGTGCAATCGTGTAGTAGTCTATACCATCGTCCATTCCCGCAAAGGACACATCTGTCGTCTTAATCGCTGGTACGCTCTGCACTTCTTGCGCTGGGGGTATATTCTCACTATCACTGAGTGTATCCCCATCTGCAAGAAGTGAGGAGTCAAGCGCATAGCGGAATTCATCATCCTGTATGTCTTCCCCTTCTCCTCGTGCTACTGGTGAGGCCTGGGAAGGCGACTCTCCCTCTGCCACAAACACATCTCTTCCCAAGGTTTCAGCTCTGAATCTTTCTACTTCCTCCTGAGTCATATCATCATTTCCGCTTGGGAGGACAACATTTCCAAACATATCTTGATTTCTCTCACCATCAGATTTTCCTGCCCCAACGTGCGCCTCAAGGCTTAATGAAGGGAAGGCTGCTGAAATTGGCTGACTACCAAGCAAGACGTTTGTGGATGCGCCGCTTTCTATCATCTCCTCTTCCATCCTCGCGACGATGTCTTGCACATGTTCCTTGGAGAGTGCGTAATAAGCGCGAAACATCTTGAGAAAGTCCTTTCTCTCCACAAACCCATCTCCGTCAAGATCATATCCCTTGAATATCCGCTTCCACTTGTCGTCCAAACGTGGTTTGGTATGCAATGCAGCCAACCCTAAAATGAATTCCTCAAACCCAATGAGCCCGTCATTGTTGGTGTCGTAGAGGGCGAACATACGGTCATAGATGAGATTCGGTGGTGGAGGGCGATCAGAGAAGCTGAGATAGATGCACTTGTCGAAGGTCTTGCGGTTAATGGCGCCACCTATCCTATATGGGTCATTTGGGTATTCCGTAGCTGCAAGGCATTTGAATTGCTCGTACAGCGCTTCCACTTCCGCTTGGTCAACTGCACCCATGGGTTAGTCCATGCGTAGTCACTAAAAGTCGGGATAGAGTACTCACATCCAGACTTTTTCTCGAATTCCTTTACTAGATCCATCCCAAGTCCCAGCGACATATTTCCGGGCTTCCCAGGATAACTTGGTGGTTGAACATGCCTCGGGTTCCCCAGAAACTGTGCCGGGATTCGTACTTTGTAAAACAAATGTGTTCGAGGATGTGATTCCAATGCCTCGCAATTCTCACACAGGTCAAAGTCAACGCAATTGGCACAACGATATCTAATGCCTCGAATTGGCTGTACCGAGCATGAGTTGCAGCTGACACCCCGGTGAACGTAACCTTCCCGCTTTGCTTGATCCTGTGGGTTTGCTCCGTGAGTATAAACCCCGAAAAAGCCGTGGGTGAAACTTACCTCTGCTATCAGATAGAGTAGATTGAGAAGATTTTGGTTCTCCTTTGCAGTTTCTGGGGTGACTGAATAGTCACTTATACCAGTATCCTGCGGTGCTGGGATGCCGGTTGAAAAAACATCGTCATCATCATCATCGATAGCCTCCACGCGATTTAACCGTTCCTCCAGTTGTTGCGTAAATAGAACCTCGCCATTATTGTCACTCATATCACCAGGGTCCTGGTCATATGTCGCAGGCCGCGGGACTGCTTGTGCATTCGCGACCGTAGTTTGATCTACTAGTCCAGGTGGAACTGGTGCCGCTGCTGGAGCTTCTACCGCAGGAGCTGGGGCTGAGGTAGAAGCAGCTCGACTGGGGGAATTCCTTCGGGATCGAGAGTTTCTTCGGGGGCGGATCCTCTGAGCATTGCTTCGTTTCAGTGCCTGGTGCTGCTGATAATACCTCCTGTGTATGTACAAATGAACAGATATTATGACAACGGCTACCGTAACCCCGGTAAAGACTGGGACGATATGACGACTTGCAGAAGGCATTTTGAGATGGTACAGGGTGGAGATTATTGCCGTCAAGACCGCATCCCACTACCCTGGGCCAGTCGACCGAAAATGAATAGGCCGAGTTTTGGAGAGTGCAAATCCCCTGCGACAGAGGTGGCTGCTGGGGGACAACAGAGACCTGTGCTATTCCAGATTGACAAGGCCGAGAGGGCTACGCTGGTGAGTTTGATGCTGGGGCAGTGGGGTTCGAAGTTTGTATTGTTTGTTTCCATTGGCAGTCAGTTTTGCGGGACAATAGTGTTTCTTGTATAGCCTCCTTCTCCTGCTTTTTGCTTTATCACACCATGCGCACGTAATACTGGTACCGGTACGGATACAATGATACTGTATTCCCTTATGTATGTATATACTGTATGTACTTCTAGCCTGGCTTGTATTACTTGGTCGGTATTACTTGGCCGGTATATCGATATTCCATACTGGTGATATTGATGCCTCTACCAGTATGCAGGGCATACTGCTAGCCAATAAATACAGCATACAGGTAGGGATTGCTCGTTTGGTGTGCAATGAAGAGGGCACAGGACTACCAGACTCTCTTACTTAGTACCTACTTAGCCCTGTATCCTTCCTCTGTGTCTAAAAGGGACATGTTGGATGGAGCATGTTGGCATGGCATATATTAAGTA
>Ga0307514_10003631_pt1 | contig 14650 bp, 11 predicted proteins | sample 16_EM_MG_FD_203088 | JGI IMG/M metagenome (GOLD analysis project Ga0307514, IMG submission 203088) | Populus trichocarpa ectomycorrhiza microbial communities from riparian zone in the Pacific Northwest, United States - 16_EM | ecosystem: Host-associated > Plants > Roots > Unclassified | place... | reverse complement strand
CTTCAATCCCACTAACAGTGTTTTTTTTTTTTTGAAACGCCAATCTCACTAACAGATTGGGAAGATGATATTTGGACAACATATAAAGAGAAAACAGAAGATGCAAATGAAGGTCCACTGCGTAACATTTTAAGAACTGTACAAACCAGGAAGAGGTGAAGCAGAAGAAAGAATTAAACAACATAGTACTTTTTATAGTAGAACAAGATACACGTTATAACACAGAAAACTCAATACAATAGAAGCTAGTGTCTGCTCAGTATATGAAATCCCAGGTATATTCACACTTGCAATCCCACATATGATGAGAGAAACAAATTCAATTAGACCAAGATTTAGGGTATCTTGGTGAAAGCCATCTATGTTTTTTCACAAACATGGAAAAAAATCATTAGGACCCCTTAAATATTTCTTCTCTCCTCTCTGAAGTGTATCCTTCAAACAAACACAAAGAAACAAGTTCCAAATCAACAGAATCACTTGAAAGAAAAACAATGACCATGTATATTAGTATGTCTGCGGTCGTTGTTTGTTCTTGACCACCAAACTGGCTCATAATTTGACATTTAGGCATTCAAACCTTGTCCATTTTTATGGTTAGTAATTAGACTCGCTATTTCTGTGGATCCCTGAAGGGCCTGTTACTGGGGATTCGTTGCTTGATGTTCCAAGCTCATTGCTTCCAAACTCTTGACTATTTAATGCCACCTGCCTGAACTTCTTCATATCTGCATTATATGAACTTGCATCATAGTCTGCGCTTCCGTTCGACCCGGAGAAGACTGAGCTCTGGCCAGGCTTTGTACCCTCATTTAAGTCATCCAGTAACACATCTCCTTCTAATGCACGTGCTACCTATTTTGCAGAACAATCACTAAAAGTCAAGTAGTGTACTCGTAATAATTACTAAGAAATTACCAAGTGGCAGTGAAGTTATTTGATGATACCTGGCTCATTTTTGGGCGCTTTCTTGCAGAATGACGAATGCTGGCTGCAGCACAAGCTATCATTCTTTGCATCTCTTGATGATTGTAGTTATTCTCCAACATTGGATCGACCAACTCGTTGTAATTGCCTGTGTCCAATGAAGTAATCATAAGTGGTCGAGCCTGTCCATCACACAAACAAAAATATTATATCTACTGACACAGAATAACACAAGATGGCAAGTATTTCAAAAACTTTGTTGAAACTCGAAAGGTTTATTCTGAAGAGCATTTTAGTCAAACTTAGATAGCAATAGAGAGAGCACAAACCCAGTCCACCAAGCTATCTTCCATTGCACTTGAAGGATCAACAGGTTTCTTCCCTGTTATGAGTTCCAAGAGCATGACTCCGTATGAGAAAACATCAGATTTATCAGTCAGCTTGCCGCTTGATGCATACTCAGGAGCCAAATACCTGTTCGTATTGGAGAAGTTATTAGGGGGGTGAATTCATTTTAAATATTTCTTCTCTTTGTCAGATAAGAATGTTTCGAAAACTAGTTTAATAGTCCACGGGAAGTTTATTTGCCGAAACGTTCTCTCATATCATCATATTAACAGTAACAGCTTTATCATTTTCCAAAAGGAAAATAAATGCTTAAGACTTTGCCAAATAGCTTCGAAAATGATTCTAGTCCACCCTCAACTCACAAAAGAATGCCTTATCATAGCTTACCCGAAAGTACCCATGACACGGGTAGATACATGAGTATAATTGTCAGAAGACAGCTTAGCCAGTCCGAAATCAGCAACCTGAATAAGCAAAAAAGCATGATCAACTAGCTTAGTCAACATCAGCATTGTTTTGATGGAGCTACTGCTATAGGGCTATCGTATACGTGTGTACATATAGAATAAAGAATAAATCTAGTTCTATCAGGAGAAGGTACCATGGCTTCAAAGTTATTGTCAATGAGGATGTTAGCCGCTTTAATATCACGGTGGATAATCCGAGGATGGCCTGCACATAATTTTCAACTAAGTAACAGAAAAATGTGTGGGCGCCTATCTATGTGCATGGGAGAGAAAGGGAGTGCAGAATTTCTTACAGTCTTCATGAAGGTAAGCAAGACCTTTGGCAGAGCCTAATGCAATACGGAGCCTAGTTGGCCAATCCATGACTGGAAGACCCTTTCCTGCAAAACGAAAGTTTGAGATTATCTTGTTAATTCATTTTTTTTTGCAAAATTTCGTTGTGTGAGGTTGTGCTGATGCATATCAGGATGCCTTGAAGCTTGAAGGCTTGACATATTGTCCAACATCTAAAGCCTATGCATTCTTTTGTCAAATCTATATCTATTGATGCCTTAAGATTGGACAGGCTTCTCTTTAATCTTAGAAAGGCTACAGTTAAGGCACCATCAATTTCTTTCATCATTCAACAAGAAACTTAACAATTGAGAGGTACCATAAAAGCAGAAGCGGAATCAGAAACTTACCATGAAGGTGATGTTCCAAGGTCTTGTTGGGAACAAACTCATAGACCAACATTCTTTGCCCTCCAGCAATACAATAACCAACAAGTGACACAAGATGTCGATGATGGACACGACTAATGATATCAACTTCAGCCTGGAATTCTCGCTCTCCCTGTCCACTACCTAACTTTAAGCTCTTAACTGCAATATCCTTTCCATTAGGCAACACACCTTTGTGCACATAACCGAACCCACCTTGACCCAATAGATTAGCTTGATCAAACCCGTTTGTAGCTGCTGCTAACTCATCATATGTGAAGGTACTTTTGTTGAACCCAAGAGCAATATTTGGTGATGGAGGCGGCAAGGGGGGGCGGTATGGACCAGAGTAATTGGAGCTCATATCACTACTATTCATCATCGGCGGAGGTGGTGCGGGCCAGCCAGACCCCATTGGACCTGGTGATTGGGATAGCTTCATACCATGTTCTGTTGGGAGACCATTGTGCCAGTTTGATTGCTGTGGGCTGTTATAAGAAAATTGTTCACTTCCTGTGCATGAACATAGTATATGATCAACGAACGATCGGATTGATTTCTAATTGGAGCAAAAATACAGAAACAAGATTCAGGAATAATCTCTTTAAGTATTCAACCAGATTTTTACTTGGCCGCTCTTCAAAAATGTTCCACATATATATAAAGGAGTCTCTGGCCTCATTTTTATCAGTAGATTGGAACGGTTATACATGATCCATAGCAGGTTCAAAATGAATTGAACCAACAAACTAAGAAGCTTTTCATGCGTAACATTCTGAATCTTAAATTAGACTCTCCAAGTTAAAATACTAACCCCTTCTCCCATAACAGTTAGTAAAAGGAAACAAAAAGCTCGAACCATTCTGAAATCGGATGAACCATTTTAAATCTTCTTTCCAAGATATAACAGGGAAGTCAGGTCTTGGAACTTTTTCTATTTGAAAATTAAGAAAGTACGTAAAGCATACTATCAGAAAACATGGTTTTTCGTACATTTGCAGTTGAGACGATGCAATCCAACCATGATGATTGGTAGTGTTGTAATGCAATCAATCGTGATAGAAATGATTTACTAAGACATGAGGCTTAATGATTTAGCATCTGTACCTCCTTGAGGATTTTCTCCATAATAATGCATATTTTTTCTCTTCTTCCTGCGCGAACAATATGCACATATGAAAATCATGGCAATAAGGAATATCCCAACACCAACCGCCACCCCAACAACAATTTTCATCTGATCCGAAGAACCTCCACTATTTGATGAATTCGGAGGAGGAGGAGGAGGAGGAGGAGGTGGTGGTGGTGGTGGTGGTGGTGGTGGTGACAGTGATCTAGAATTGGGTGGAGGAGGTGGCGAAGCATTGCTGTGTTTAGGAGGGGGTGGAGGAGGAGATTCACTAGTAGGTGGTGGAGGTGGTGGAGGAGATGATGCATCTGGTGGTGGAGAATCCGACTGAGGTGGGGGTGGGGGTGGTGAATTCTCAGGTGGGGGTGATGAGGCTGGTGGAGGAGGAGGGGAGCCAGAATCTGGTGAGGGAGCATCAGGGGTTGAAGACATGTTTCTTTTTTATCTCATAAAGAAGAACTTCCGGCCAAAAGGTTATCTGGTGCCGAAACACTCTTTAAAAACACGCCGGAAACTCTACGTATCCCCTAAGTGCTCTTCTCAAGATTTTTTACGATCCCTGAAAATATTAATGACAGAATCAGAAGAAATCAAGTGATCCATCACAACACATATTCTAACATGCATTCAAGAAATATAACAAAACAATAGTAGTAATGTTTATTTTAAGGCTGCCCCTAACAAAGCATGATCATGGTTATTCTCCTTCAAACACCTTCATCTCTTCACTAGTTCTCCTTTCCTACGAGATCTTATGGAGATATCACATGTAATTTCTAACATTTCCCTTCTGTTGATCCCCCCGGAATATCATCTTACGTTTTTATTATTATTATTATTATTGTAAATCAAGTACTGGACGGAGAATAATATTATAAACGGAGAAAAATACCTGAATGAAGAAGATAGGTAGGTTCTCAGAGGTAAGAGAAGAAAAGGGGTTGCTTGGTAGAATTCCAATTCTAGAAAGAGATACCTGTAACCTCCTACAAAGGAGGACCTCTCTCTCTCTCCCCCCTTCTTGTGTCTCCAACCCTAGAAGTTGGTTACTTTTTTTACCATTTCTTTGCTGTATTCCTGCTTTCCCCTCGTTGAACCAATAACTTTCCTAGGACATAATAGCAAATATTAAGGTTCAAATATAAAGCTGTCCACCATTGATGGTTTTCTTCACACTTGTAAGAAGCACAGCCTCAGAGACAAAACATTTTAGTAAAGCTTTCGGTTGATCCACAAGAGGCATGGTTAATTATAAAAACGAAGTCCAAGAATAACGAGGCATGCATATGGTAAAAACTCAATCTGGCAAAATCAAGCAAAACATTATTTCCTCTAGCCAGCTGCAGCTACTTTTCAGGGTAGCCCTTGGAATCGTAATTATGACTAATGAGATCATTCCAGCCATGATTTTCCCCTAATATAGCATTTGTTCCATGCCTTGTCATCCTTAATTTGATCTATATATAGAAAGCTAAGCATTGAAATAATTACAATTGATGCCAGATACAGTATACCTCGGCCATTGCGATGCAAACTATATCAAACGTTTTGTAATTACAAAAAGGGTATAAATGCAATAAATTATTAGAAAAGATATATGTAAAGACAGCACTACCAATCTTTTAAGTTGTCAAGGACTTCAGAATAATTGCAAACCCTTCGTCAGGAAAATTTCTTTCTTTACCTTTAAACAAACATATATAGATGGCGGCGTTCTTCTTCAGCTTTTTTCATCAAATAAAGAACAAAAGAATATTTTCTACAAGTGCATCATCCAATATCTTCGAAAAGACCATCGGTAACAGCGGAACATGTATTGCAAATGGAAGATGGTGGCGTTTATGAACCTGATCTATCATAGCTAGTTTATTAACCCGTCACAACAGTGATAGCACATCAGAGAAACGAAAATTTACATCATTCAATCATAATGCTTTAAAAGCAACAGCGTCAATTGAAAGTACCCTATGAAGAACTGGAATTCAAACTTCAAAAGGAAATTCAATGTTTAACTTCCACCAAATTCAGAATTTGAGCAGAAGTCATGTCTGATGCTTCACAATTACAATATATATATATATATATATATAGTCAATAATCCTGAGACATCCATCCTTGAATCAATAAATCCAGGTTGAGAGAGACTTGTGGATTAACTGTGGATCAAATCTCACGGATACTAAGCTGCGTCATGCATGAAATGGCCCACAGGTGCAAAAGCTGTTCACGTACGGAAAATACTTCACAAAACCATCAGTCCTGGCATCACTTACCCATTCCATCCTATGTGCTCTTGCATGATAAGCAATCACTTTCGTCCCAAGAGTAATGATCAGTGTGTCATCATTCACAAATGCCAAAGCCCGGCACTCTCCATCTACAAGGTGTCCCAAAAACTCAGAATGAAGAGGAATTATACACTGCAGGCTCATGTCCATATTCCCGTAGACCTCAATTGACCATGCATCATCTTCTTTGTGAGGCAAGAGGTAGCATAACTCCCCCCGCATATCTGTCAAAGCACCAGTTGGTTTTCTGCTTGGTGGGAGACTGACAATCCCATACTCTTCTTCCTTTAAATCGAAAACCAGAACTGCACCTGATTTGGTTTCCCAATAGACAAATCCTCTGGTGTAGAAACCATCACCATTCAGAGGCAGAGCATCCAGCTCCAAGAATACAGCATTGCAGACTCTCCAAGAGTTTGTCCTCGAAGAGTATATTTCAAACTGAAGAGCTGTCCGGTCAGGTAAAGTGACTGCACAAACAAGCTCGTATTGCGCTTCAAAGTTGAGGATATCAGGTTCAAAGGCAAGTGCTATGGCTGTTTCAGGTCCATGATATAAATTTGGCTTTGGAACCATCCTCCATCCCTCAGTCACAGGGTTGCAGATGTAGTAGGCATTGTCTCCAAGGCGGCTTTGGCAGCCAAGTAAACCATTGCAAGAGGTTCTTGCGTCAACAGGTTCAGGCAAGAAACAGAGAGTGGGGTTAGGAACGCCATAAGCAACTGGATTGAGTGACATGAAGGAGGGACTCTCGCCAGGAAACTGACAGAAAAGACCAGAAATATGCCTGAAGTGGTTTGTCTGCGTGTGGACAAAAAAGGGACAGTTTATCCACCTAAGCCACTCTTTAGAAACAGTCTTGAACCTGCATAAGGACTTGGCTGGAAGGAAACAGAGAGCATACTGCCTAACAACATCTTGAATTTCCATGTCCTCCTTCTGCTTTATGTGGTCAGGAAATTTAGCACAGTTTTCCGAACTCCTGTAAGAACTGGACTTTGAACCACTTGGAATCTGTAAACGAAGAAAAGAGCGGCTATTAAAGAATTTGCAAACGAAGGAAAAGATAATTAATAGTCTCCATAAAACCATCACAACGACAAACAATACACAAAAGAAAGTCTTTTTCATAACGATTAAACATAAATGAAGGGACACATGACAGTACCAGGATGGACTAAAAGGCTTTTATAAATTAGTTACTGAAACTAGAGCAAGGTCTCAGATCACATGAAAGATCGCTCCTTCTCTCCACTACATCGTCCCTCATTTCAGAGACTTATTGAAAAAATAGATAAACAGATCATGTATCCAATTACTGCTGACAGAAAACAAAAGAATAATACCACCATCCTCCAAATCGAGGGTCAAGGCAAGGACAATGCACTAATTTCAAATAGATACTGAGCCCGCATACTGGGAGTTACACTGTTTCCAACTATTTCTCAAAACTAATTTAAAGGCCTTATTGTTAACTTCCTTAAGAAAACAGAAGCCAAAAAAAAAAAAAAAACACCAAATCACATTATTGTCATTAAGACATTGACATCATATCTGATAATAAGTTCAATGGAACATACCATTTCAAGTGAACCCGCTGAACCCCCATCCATTAACATGAGAGATGAGATACTGATGTTCTGTTGCAAGCTTCCCTCAGATGGATCCACTTCATCTGGCATGATGGGGTCATCTTCTGTTTCTTCCATTTGCTTGTCCACCAACTCAGCCATGTATCTTCGATCAAATGAAGCAAATAATCAATTCGAGGGGAACAAAATAACACATACATTCATAAATATAAATGATACTAAAAATAGAAGAGCTGTTCATTCTTCAATCCCAAGAGTGTCCGAGGGCAACTGTTGTGTTTTCATGTTTTTTTTCTCAGGACAGCCAGACTTTGAGTGGAGCATTATCAATTACTTGCGTAGGTATCCCAAAAGTTGCCTAAATGTTCCCAAACTTCCCTCTCATTATAACATTATCAAAAGACATAACAACATATGACAAATGTAATAATAAAAAACCCATCAAAATGCTTGTTTAATAACTGAAAGAAGAATGATATTATCCATCAATAACACAACACAACAGATCTAATCCAACATTCTTTTCTGTTACCGTCATATGCTAATTTTCGTACGTGAACCATTCAAAATGAAAAATAATTAAAAGAGAATAAGAGCATTGCAGTCTAGGCCTTAGGGATTTTTTTTTAATTTTTTTTTCTCAATATAGATTAGAAAGGTAACAGATAGGCAACCGACATAACTCCAATTAATTACCTTCAATCACGAACACTTGACGTACAAAAATATAAGTCAAAAAAGTGGAAAGCAACTTTACATGAATGAAAACCTAGCACATGAATGTTTTGCTTTCTTGATTATCGAGATATTATTAAACGTTTCAGATTCATATCATGAAAACCCACACGAATTTCAGTATCACAATTGCTTTCTTGAGTTGCAAGATTCTTTTCATTGTTCAATTTATATGATTTCTTCCCATTCTCCTGCTTTCATTCATCTGCTTTTCATGTATTTCCCAGAATCCAAACAGATAATAACGTATAAAAAGAAACAAAACCCACCAACAAAGCCTTAAAACTGTAAAAGAAACCCAAACAAAAAATTGTAAAAAGGAAAGAAACAGAGCAAGAACAGAACTTAGAAAGCATTTGAAACGCACACGAACGGTATCGATTTCTTCAAAAACATAAAAATTTATACATATCACACTTTCACATAATACAACAATAAAAAAACAAGAAGAAGAAGGAAGAAGAAAACTTCACATTGTAAGAAAAAAGATTGAAGAAAAAGAATCTTTAAAGCGTAATTGAAAATGAAAGAAAGAGAAACAGAGCATCGAAAACAAGAAAGAAACAGAGAGAACCCATGCACAGACGGAATCTCATAAAAAAAAAACAAAAATTGAATTTTTTTCAAAACCCAAACACACACGTAAGAAAAATGAAAACCAAGATCGTATTTTCAAGTTAAACACCAATAAAGAGCACAGTCAGTAGAGAAAATGAAAAACAGAGGATATTAAACTTAATAAAAATCGATATTTAGTGTAAAACAGTGCATAAATTAAAATAAAACAACACGATTGCCTTAAGAACCCTACGAAAACCACACAAAAAGGCGAGAATAATTTCAGAAAAAATCATTAAAAGAGATGTAATCACCAAAACAGAAAATAGTTAACCTTGGAAGAAAAAACGAATCACGTTAAAGTGATTGTAGAAAAACAAGAGAGGGAGAGAGAGATTTTACCTTTCGAAACCTTAAAAAAGGCGAATTTGATTACTGGACTGATTTTTATTTGAGAGGGAGAGCGGTGAGAGAGTTTGTCAAAATTAAAACCGGGAGTTGCAAAGAATGTGAAGAGAACAAAGGTGATGCGGTGTGGTCTGCTGGTATTGTACGTGAGGAAATGAGAAATCAAAGGATACAAATACTCGTACCACATGCATATCATTGATCAAAGTAATTGAGAAAATGAATGAATATATTATAAATGGCCTTTCTATCTAAATTTGAGAATCTCCTCCTTAGTTGCTTTATTTCAAACTTAGCTATGAAGTTGTTACTTACTTTATTTTAAACTTACCTACGAAGCTAGTTGACTTGTATTGACTTCATTATAAGAAAGAAAGACCGAGAATTGAAACCATTATTTACATGTCTAAAAATGTGTGTTTTTACGGTGAAAAAATGTTTTTGAAATGTTTTTTTTTTTAATTATATTTTTAAATTGCTAATGTTAAAATGAAAATTTTCAAAATAAAAAGAGAAAAAAGAAAAGCGGCTCTCCTAAGCTTAAGAGATTGTTTGTCCGTATAAAGAGAACAAAACCAGAGCAATTATATGTCTACTCCACCAAAAATAAAAGTGGTGGAGGCACTTCATTCTCCCCTTCTGTGGTCGAAAGCCACGATATGAACAATAAAGGGAAAGGTAAAGCAAACAAAACAAGTTTAAAGGGATCTAAATGCAAGTGCCAACAACCAATTGGAAGAATGTCTTTAAGACCTTCCCATAGAGGAGATGGGGTTTTTCCTGTATCAACAATGGCTAATCATTAGAAAAGCCACTTTAGAAACTTGAGCAGCAGTGTTTATGTATTTTCAGACAAAAAAAATTAAAAAAAAAAGTGCATGATATAGACAATATGATGCAATACAAATTACACCAAATAATTTATTAAGAGTTTTAGTTGGGCCAATTACAAGATCAATAAGAAAGAAGCTCAAATATATATTTAATGAGTTAATTCAACAAGTGATAATCAAACATGTAAACCCTCGGTGTGAAATTGATAACATAGTATGGTGGACTTCAAAATAAATTGAATAAAATTCAACCAAATAATGTATTATTTTTAGAAAATTCATGAATTGGGCAAAATTCTTTAGAGAAAAATATAATGGAACTTTGAGTAAATGAAAGTATAAATCTACCTGCGAATAATAAAAAGTAAAAATTATGAGGGATTTTATTGTGATTAGGGGTAAATGCCCTAAATGGATATTAATTCTGGATGAAATAAAAGTAAAGATGTGTAGAAAAGATTTCGCTATTAAGGGCTTTACGGAAACAACTCATGTTAAAAACCAAAACATTGACAGTTTTATAATTATATAGAAAATAGCTCCTCCCCCTTTGTACTTATAAGCTAGCCAAAAATTCCAATAGCAAAAGAAAGGATGAGGCAATGTTTCTATTTGTTTTTTTCTTTTAATTCTTTGTGCAAGAGTGAGTTAATGACAAAGAAAGTGAGGTTTTTAGAAAAAAATTGATGCCAAGAATTAGTGAATTAGGAAGAACAATCAGGGATTAAAACTTAGAGAGAGAAACAAGCATTTGTTTTAGAGAAGAAGGAAAAGGGCTTGGAGGCGATATGGGAATTACATGTTGTATTTTTTTGGAGAAGAAGGAAGAAGACTTGCAAAGCAAACCATCAATTGAGTTTAATTTGTGTAAGTGAGATGTTTTCTATGGTTATTTTTCTTTCTTTAGTGATTTGGTAATAAGGGGATGAAAACCCCTCAAAAAGAAATTCTAGGGTATGGTTATTTTGACAAATTGTTAGTTGATGGATATGTTAATGGTGAAAATAACAACCAAAATTGAAGGAAAATGTTGGATGAAAATTATAAATTTTTGTGTTCTTGCAGCTAGCAATGGAAGAAATTGAAGGAGATGGAAAACCTTGCTTAAATTTGGTGGTATTGTATGTTTATTAAATGTGTAGGTATGAGTAATTGTGTTTAGAAAATATTTTTGATGGGATATGAGAATTACATGTTGCATGTGTGTTTGGGCAAAGTTATGAATGTGAAATTTGTATGACTTTATAAAGTTGAATATTCATGGATTAATGTGAAGGCTTTTGAAGTTGTAATTGAAATAAAAATTCTTAATTGAATGGATGTTTATATGTTGTAATATATTTGGAAAGTATAGGGATGAAGTTAAAAACTTTGATATTAGAATGTAAATTGAACATAATAAAAATAAAGGATTTAATGGTGTGGGTGATAAAGGAAATAAATGAAATGGAATATAAGAAAAATTAAACAATAACATTAGTTTCCTTGATTGGTGAAGTGATTAGCCATATAAAAGGGTAAACGAATGTTCTAAAATTTTATGTGTTTGCTAATTGGATTTGTGTGTTGTGTTTATTATTGAAATAAATATACTTAAGAATGGGTTGAGGAAGTTATGATAATTTGTTAATGTTGTTTGAATTGGTTGAATGGTTACTTGTAAGTTTTTGAGAAATCTTAGAAATAAATCTAAATGTTTTGTTGATTTATGTTGTACCATGTTTTTGTATATTAACAAGGGTAATAAATAAGAATATGTGAAATTATATGCACAATGAGAAATTTATGTAAATTGAAAATAATTAGTATATTGAGTTGAATTAATTGGTAAAGCTAAGTATAAGCCTTTATAAGTTTTAGAATTAGGCTAATAATGCTAAAATTAAAAAGGAGAAAGATCAGGTTAATATTGTTGTGTTTTCTTTGTTAATATAAAAGTTCAGAAATCGTAATCGTTATAAAATTTATTATAAATAAGAATATAAACGTGTTTGTTTGTGATGTTCAAATGATGTTTAGTAATTCTTGAGATTTGTGTTGAATATTTTAAATAAGGATTGATAAGGACTTAATTATTTTATTATATATAGGAATGTTAAAACTGTGGAATTTGGTTAAGTTATGTGCAATTGTGTAAGTTTTAATATTTTAATGGTGTTAGAGATGCTTAAATTTGATTATCACCATTGTAACATGGTTTTTGATGTGTGAACCATTATTGACATGTTTTGGGGAAAGTTGAGTATCTATGATTAGCCATGAATTGAAGATTTAGTAGAGATTGAAATGTGAATAAATTGTGTTGTTTTGGTATTGTAATGAGGTTGAAAACAATTAACATTGTTTGTGTATGATTATAAAAGCAGATTAAGACAAGTTTAATTGATGTGGTTATAGGTGTGGAATGAAGAGAAATTAGAAACTTGAATTTTATTTATAATGTGTTTGAAATCTTAGATATGTATGCATGCATGTTGTTGAGTCAGATATATGAAAAAAAGTCGAGGATATAAGAAACTTGAAATTGACTAGATGTTAGGTGTATGTTATATGGATTAATAGAGTGTCTAAAAGACTATTATGATAGCCCAAATGATAGAAGTTTAGAGTTTTTACATCAATCTTAAAAATTTGATAGAAATACTGTCAATATAAGAAATTAAGTGCTACACTAAAAGTTACTAAAGGAATAAAGGATGAATAACAAAAATGCTTGATTCTGTTTAAATTGATCGACCAACTAGATTTATAAATGAAACTGATCGATCGATTGGTGAAATTGAACAGTCATTTTCGCTACTATCTCGATCAATTGATGGAAATGGTTGACCAATTGATTAACTAGTAAGGAAAATTTCAGACTATGGGATAAACTAGTTGACCAATTGGATTAACAAATTGAACCGGTCGACTGTTTGGTGAATTGACCCAGTCGACCATTACCATCAACAATAGTATGTTATAAAAAAGATTTAGTAGTTTAGATGAAATATATATATATATATATATATATATATATAGAATGTTGTGAAATTTGTGGGGTTGTTATAGTATGATAGGTATTAATAGAAATGTTGGGATGTGCAAAGATTTCTATGGTTAAATGTTAATTAGAGGTCTGAACATAAATTTTTATTGTTTGAGAGTTATAGGATAAACGTCTAGAGTGGGTCGTCCCTTTTTGCCTTTTAATTATTTAAATTGCTTTCATAATGTTAGACTTCAATGAAAGTAATAAGTATTGTGTATATATTATTCCTCATGAAAATTATGCCTACAAGGCGGAAAATTAGTATGTGAGTTGTAATTTACCGTAATAGCAAAAATTAATGTGTGAAGTTAAATTGACCATAATTATGGACCTTATAATATATAATATGAAACAAATCCATCTATTTGGATGGAGGCTATAAAATTTAAATAAGTTAGTCGTTTGGACTGGGGACTATAAAAATTAAACGAAGTTAGTCGTTTGGACGAAGGCTATAAAATTTAAATGAAGCCATTTGATTGGATGGAGGCTATTGATTTAAAATAAAATGAGTCGGTTGCATGAGCGGGGGCTATGGATTGGAAAAGTAATTAGTCAGTTGCATGAGTGATGGTTGTGGATCTTGACAGAATTAAGCAAACACTTATTTTGATTTGATGGTTAATTGTATTAAAGAGAGAAAAAAACAACGACATACTTGTATTAAATAAATAAATGGAGTAAATGGACATAAACATGTTGAGATCCCATAATAATATTGATGGCTATAAATAGGCACAGAAATGTTAAGATTGAAAAATAATATTCGTGGACCATAAATGGGCATAAACATATTGAGATTCAAAAATAATATTGACGGTCATAAATGGGCATATAAATGTTGAGAATGATTAATAATATTGATGGGCCATAAATGAGCATAAACAAGTTGAGATTTAAAAATAATATTGATGGATCATAAATGAGCATAAAAATGTTAAGATTGAAAATTAATATTGATGAACCATATATAGGCATAAACATGTTGAGATTAAAACAACACACACACAAGCAAATGAGTCATAAATAGACATAAGCAAGTTGAGTGTCGCAGGGGCCGCCGCGATGTCGTTGGCGATGGCGAAAGCTTTTATCGTGCCACTTGATGAGGTGTGTGTTAGGAAGGGTTTTTGGATTTAATCATAAAATTATTATTAATGTTCAGGAGTCGCCACCTAGTATTATGGTCACTAGGAACCTATGGTCTACGAGAGTCTAGGTAAGGAACTGGTTATGCAAGGGAAAGAAGCATCACCCCTAGTGCACTCTACCTAAGGTAAACTGCATTGTTGTTTGATTATTTTTCTAAGTCAAGTTTCTATTTGTTGGTCTTTTCTAAAGTTTAAGGCAGATCTCCTTTCGTGAGAGAGTCTTTATCTCATTGGGTTAAATCTTAACTGTTCTAAAGTTAAAATTTCAGCATCGTATTTTTTACACCTTGTATCTTTAATACCTGAGGGTGTACTCTAATGTATAGTTTTACACCCCACGGATTATTAAAAGTCTACTTCTAAACCCAAAAAAAAATATTGGAAAAGAACTTTTGACATTTTTATCAAATCCTAATGGATGATCATAAATTGGTTAGGATATTCATTTTTTTAAAAAAAAAACATGAGACGATGCAAATTTT
>Ga0307514_10003630_pt1 | contig 14651 bp, 10 predicted proteins | sample 16_EM_MG_FD_203088 | JGI IMG/M metagenome (GOLD analysis project Ga0307514, IMG submission 203088) | Populus trichocarpa ectomycorrhiza microbial communities from riparian zone in the Pacific Northwest, United States - 16_EM | ecosystem: Host-associated > Plants > Roots > Unclassified | place... | reverse complement strand
AGGCTGTCGGGTTGGCGATGGGGCTGGTGATGCTAGGCACAGGAAATATCAAGGCCCTTGAAGACATGATTCAATATGCCCACGAAACGCAGCATGAGAAGATTATCCGCGGGCTAGCTGTTGGTATGGCACTGATCATGTTCGGGAGGCAAGAGGCTGCAGATGATTTGATCAATGGACTACTGGAAGACTCTGACAAAATCCTGAGATATGGAGGTATCTTAGCCATAGCGATGGCATACTGTAGCAGTGGTACTAATAAAGCTATTCGCCAGCCCCTTCATGTTGCGGTCAGTGACGTTAATGGTCATGTCCGGAGGTTGCAGTCCTGGGCTTGGGATTCATCCTATTCAGAAGCCAAATGCCGCCCCCGGATGGTCGAACTGCTAAGTGAGAGGTTAACAACCCCCATGTGCAATATGGAGCTAGTATGGCACTGGGTATTGTTTGCGCTGGGACCATCCTGGCCGAAGCCATTGACCTTCTCGAGCCAATGCTCAAGGACCCAACGGGCTTCGTCCGCCAAGGTCAATGGCCATGGTATTGGTTCAACATAATGAGCAGATGAACCCGAAGATGGCGACCATAGAAAGATATTTGAGAATGCAGTTGGTGAGAAGCATGAGGATGCTATGGCTAAGTTTGGTGCAGCTGCTGCTTTGGGGATAATAGATGCAGGTGGGCGGAATGTAACTATCGGTGTACAGACACTTACAGGCAGTTTGAGCGTTTCTGGGATTGTTGGAATGGTTGTATTCACACAGTACTGGTATTGGTTCCCATTGACACACTTCTTAAGCTTATCATTTGTTCCAACTAGTATCATTGGGTTGGATGAGAATCTAAACGTATACCTCCGTCCAATTTCTATCCTATGTGTATGTGGACTGACTTCTTCTAGGTTCCTGACTTCAAATTCACTGCAACACTAAGCCTTCCTTACTCAATTACCCCCCAAAGGTACAAGAGGCTACTGAGAAGGCGGTGGAAAAGGTTGCCACCGCCGTTCTGTCTACAGCAAACAAAGTCCGTCAGCGGGCGAAGAGGTCTGAGAAGGGGAAGACAGCTAAGGAAGTGGCAAATAAGGGCGACTCCATGCAGATAGATGAGGCGCCCAGTGTGCGAGTCACTCCAGCCCCCTCGTGGGTGATAAGATGGACAGAAGAAGGACTTCAGAGTAAACGGATGAAGGTACCACACAGCAAAAGAAGACAGCTGTAAAGAAAGCCAAGGCAGTTAATTCATGAATACAACAAAAGAGCGGACAAAGAGGTGGGAAGAGGGCGGTAAGGTTCAAGAGTAGTAAATTGTAACCGACATCATCCTTTTCTGTGTCTAATTAAATGCAGCTGAACATAAATTTGCGGATTGTTATTGAAGGCCCACTCTCACACTATGGTAGCTGCTTAAAACTTGCAGAGGCATCATAAATGAATAAAGCATAAGCACTATTTGCGCTACCCTTTGGATTCTGGTGATGAAATGATGAAGTAGTTGCTTCTTAGGTAGATAGGGGACCCCCTGAGGCTTGACCACGATACCCAGAGGCTGCTCTAAACTTTAGTCTACACATCTTTGTGTGCTTATTTTTGATATGTTGATTTAGAGCTGGTAGATAGTTACAGGCCGTCAGAGGACTGTAGTCTTTAGCCGCAGCATCGTGTATTGCGATTGGTTCCTCGACGCCTCACAGATAACCCCACCGAAGCCTGTGCAGTGTGGTGAGTGCATATTTTTGCCTCGAATGAGATCGTTCCGAGGGAATTACGCTGTTACCAGAGGCCCTAGGTGTTATTCCTGTACACGAAAGGCAGAGGGGGGGCTCTTGGAGATACTCTGGTGTAGTCCCCACTCCAACCAACCTCTTCCATCAACTTATATGTGGATGTTGATGTCCGATGTGCACTGCGGATGCCTTTGTACGATTTGCTAGTCCAACGCCCCACACCTATCCAACAGCTCTACTTAGCCCTACCTCTTGAATTCACACACGGGGCTCCACTTGGCTTGGTCAGGCTCCAACGTTTAACTCATGAACATCGCAACACCCAAGAACTGCCATTTCATAGCCTTGTAGCTAGCCCACGGGGATTAAACATTGGGGTTTGTTCTGGAGGTGCGTATGCGTTCCAATGTGCTATGAATTCTAAAACCTTGCTGGTACGTACCTGGATTCATACTAACGCAGCATCGGCAGTCGTACTCCGGTTCCTGCTCTTGTGACACCAGAGGTAACGCCTTCCACCCCCCCTGGGATTCTTTATCTCAAAAGGCCAGCCTTCAAACCCTTAGCTGGTCCGGGTAAAGCTGTCACCCAGTAATTTCTGTCCGTCTACAATTCTACTCTCGTTGTGGAATGAATTTTCGCCTTCCTCAAGTCAAGAATCAAAACACACAAGGGCGTGGACCTCTGGTTTGCAATAATCCGCTGCAATGACTGAGGGCAGCACTTACCTCCACCCAGCTCCGTCTGCGCTATTCCCTGCTCCAGAGCTCGACCTATCATCGTCTACTCTAGCTCTTGCGACTCAGATCCCTTCGAGACAGAACTTGGATGACCATGCTACATTAATATCAAACAACAACCAACAACCCCTCTCGCATTTTCCCCTCAGCAACGAGCTATATCCAAATCTATCGAAGTTTGAAGTCCTGCTAACAATCTACACTCCAATTCTGGAATGTCTCTCAAACCATCTCAATACCTTCGACAAGCTACGGCTTACCCATGTATCACCACACTTACGACGCCTATGCCATTCGTACCCGTCATTCTGGGCTCATCCTGACTTCCACCTGGTAGTGCGTGAGGGAGGAGGATATGATACTTATGGCATTGGCAAGGTTTACAACCTCGATGCTTTATTGTCCATACTCCCTTTTGAGGGCCGCCTAGTCTCCCTCAATGTTGACTGGACAGCAATCACTGGGCACTATCTATTTAAGCTTGTGGACAAATGCGCAACTACATTACAACATCTCAGCGTCCGCGGATGTAGGAAGGTTAGTATAAAGCATCATATTGTGCCACATTTTGTCCATCAGCACCTTATCGAACCATACACAATTTCTTCGTCTCCGGAGCTTGCGGGGACAGGAAGCGGTGGGTGGAAGACAAGGGGGGAGAAGCCATATCGTGCCCTGAAGTCACTACATGCTTGGAAAGCGAGAGGGGTCAGGAGAAAACCTTTTTTAATTGACAGAAAAGAAGCAGATGGAGACGAGCCCACAAGATATTTGACGACCTTGGCTGCAGCACTTGGCATCTTTGTTGATGTTGGTTTGTGCTCAACCCCTAAACTGAGGTGTCCCAGGCGGAGAGAGATTACAAGGCGGATCAGAGAGAAATACTGTGTTCCATTTGATCGGCGATGGAGGGAGACAAATACTGCGGTGACAGAATTAGTGCCTAGTCTTCTGAAGAGGGGCTCGGGCCGAGATGTCAATTGTGATAATTGCAGTGACTCAGTTGGGGAAAGATGCGAAGCATGCGCAGTTTCCATGCATTGTTCGAACTGCGCAAAGACGCTTTGCCATGCATGTAGTTGGAATTTACCCTTCTCATCTGGAAACAGCTCTTCGGGTTCGAGTACTAGCTCTGGGGATGGTGCCCCCGGTGGATTGCATCTAAATATCGATATAGATGGGGATGCGGATCCCACTACTGCAGGCCTGGTACCAGCGATGCGGCCATGCTGTCTGGATACTTTACCATATAACTTACTTATCTCCAGCCGAAGCGGGGACATGTACTGTGAGGAGTGCTACGATAATCTGGCATGGGGAAGATGTGATGCATGTGGGAGGCAGATGTGCAAGAAGCATGAGTGGGAGCGGCGCAAGATATGTGGAGGTGGGTGTGCGCGTTCGTTCTGCTTTCCGCTGATTGGGGGGGGTGTTGGGGCTGGGGCAAATGCAGGTCCAATGGGTGTCGGTGTAGTAGGCTGTGACATGGGTGGAGTAAGACAGTGTGTAGGATGTACCACTTTTGTTTGTAAGGTATGTATACTGTTTACTTCTCATGATACACTTTGGCTAATTGTTACTAAGGCATGTCGAACCCGCACCGGGTGCCCCTGCCAACTCTGTACTATTAGCTTTTACTGCCGTGGCTGCTGGGGAAGCAAGCCATTTAGTTGTGATGGCGATCTTATCAAGAGAAAGGCTGCGGCACAACTAGCACAGCATGCTGAAGGAAATTCAAACCAGCCAGATGAAAATATCCCATTACTGGGTTTTGCATCTTCGAGTGTAGGACCACAGCCGGGCTCATCTAACTCTGGGCCGCTACATACTGAGGTAGCAGCTCTCGGCCCACCGAATACCCAGTCGCTTCAGGCATCTATTTCAACGTTGTGGATAGGTTCGTCTGCTGGTGAGGGTGGTCAGCAGTCAGCAGTGAATGATGACGAAGAAGTCGAAGCGGGGGATGATGATGGTTTAGATGCGTTGGAGGAAGACGATGATGAGGAGGGAGCCCTAGATGAAGAAGACGAACTAGATGAGGAGGAAGGGATTGAAGGCGGAGAGGAAGAGGAAGAGGATCAAGATGGGGGTGGAGATGAAGCAGAGGATGGAGACGTAGATGCCATCCTTGGGCAAGGTGGTGTGCAATTAGGAAATGGAGGGGGGCAGCACCATACCGGCGCTGAGCGGGACCCAGTTCGGAGTATGGGTATCACCAATATCCCGCATATCACAGAGCAGGCGTCATTGCTTGCTCTGGACGGCGAAGGCGATTTACTTGGCCCCTCGACAATAGCAACTGGCCTACAATCTCCAGTTGCAACCACACCTTTAACGCCTTCATATTCACGGCCTGGATCGATTGCAGGTAGTGGCGCTGGGACGCCTACAGAGGATTTATTAGATCCAATCAGTAGTAGCGGTGAACGGTTCCCAATCGGAACGCCCCCCCTATTGTGAGAAACACTTCTGACAATGGGGACAGCGGGCTGGCATCCGGTCTGATTTGTTACGGGAGTTACGTTTATTTATGGTATATCTTTTATTGACGTTGTATGTCTACTGATTATTTCAGCTAAATTTGCATTTACGCTTTTTCATTGAAGTTAGTTGCTTTTTGCTAATGGAGGTGAAGTTGTGTGCAGAATTGGGGTCCATTGGTGTTACGGGGTTAGTCTCCTTTTCCGATCTGCATTTTCCGCCACTATTGAGGCTCTTGTTTTTTTTTTGTCTTTTCGACGGGGCTCATATTCTACATAGCCCTACAAGTATACATACATATAACTTATAACTTCGCCGCAGTTACAAAATTGGACGGGGAAAACCTATTCGTGTCACTAGTTGATGTACGGGGGTGGGGCCCCAGATTGATGTCATGATTTATGTTTTATTGCCGCTGACATCCGCCTCACCCATTAGATCAATGGCACGAGACTAGCAAACTGACTCGTGCCGCACTAACTAACATTTCTAACCCAAGTCTATTTTTGATCCACTGCGGTTGTTGCCAAGGTACTCTACGCTGGGTATAATACAGTGGAGTACTAGTACATTCAGCAAACAGTAGGGGTATATAGTCCTCTAATGCTAGGAGTAGCTGTGCCAGTATCCGAGGAGGCCCAAGAAGGCGTTTGATCACCAGTCAGTCGCATCAAGCCCTACGCCTCGTAAAATATTACATTCCCCCCCCTGAACAATTGGCGGATGAATGGAGGTAGTCGGACCGTGTTCTTTGGTGGCTGGATACCGTATCCTTTGGCTCCGTACACAATAGCTCCCCCAGACTAAAGGGGTCCTCATTCTCCACCATCCAGACAGACCCAACCAGCCTACCTCATTCCGTTTTTCCGGTCGGACAATAGAACTGTACAACAGTGGCTGTGTACTCCCTGTTCAACAAATAATCCTTTAAATTCAATCTCACGACCCACGAGCAATTTTCCAATCGGCCTAGTATTTGCTTGTAGGCATTCTGCTGGCACAGATTATTCGGCTGGCGTAACATCAACCGCGATATCACGATAATAAGGCTTTCAACTTCAACTGAAAGGTCAGGTCACACGAGAACGGCTTTCAAAAGACCTTAGCACTCCTTGGTAAACTAATCTTGCCTCGACCGCTGGGAGTTGAACAGTTTGGTATACACAGAAAGTTACATTCACGAAGTTTTCAACGCAGGGCGTTTTACATACCCTCCGGGATGGCGTTGGGCAGGCATTTGCCCAGTAGGGTTGTCGTATCGTAAGTACAAGGTTTCCACCCCGCCATGTGAGCTGTCGGCTAACGAATGGATATAGTTATACGTTTGACTATATCATCATAGTGTTTGTCTCCTTCCTATAGATATTCCCATGCAATGCCCGTCTAATGTAGCTATCGACACAGGGCCTTTGTCATTACCTTTTCAGCACTAGATAAGGCTGAGCCTTTCCATCAGCGTTTCTCCATTCACAACGAAAGCCTTCAATATCCATTTGCGGAACCTGAGCGTATTGCCCCATGGCTAGCGGCTATGGTATCTGTTGCTTTTCCTTTGGTTGTAATCATTTTGTGGACCATGGTGATTGATGGATTGTTCTCTCATCATAAGAAAGAGGCTGCACGCCGTGGCTACCTTCGCCGTGGGGTTTACACGATACGGGAGAGACTTTGGGAGATGAATGCCGGGTTCCTAGGGCTTGGGCTGTCTGTTGCCGCGGTTATAACCATCGTAGGCGCCTTGAAGAACTTGACAGGGAAGCCTAGACCAGATTTGATTGCTAGATGCCAACCTGACCCAACCTGGGTCCAACCTATTGTTGGATTAACTAGCCGGGAAAAGTGCACGGGAGATCGTATTGCCATCAGGGATGGCTTCAAGAGTTGGCCTAGTGGTCACACTGGTGGTGAGTGTTCATTGATGAATGCTATACGTCAAATATAGTTCCTAATGGTTTCTTCAATATGTTTTAATAGTTGCCTTTGGTGGGTTGGGATACTTGTCACTCTACCTTGCAGGAAAGCTTCACATTTGGGACAATCGTGGAGAGGTCTGGAAGACCGTCATTGTCTTGACCCCCCTGCTTGCAGCCTCCATGGTCGCTATATCCCGAATTATGGATGCTCGCCACCACCCTTTCGATGTTCTTTCTAGTTCTATTCTTGGTACCTTTATTGCTTGGGTTGCGTACCGTCAATACTTTCCTTCTCTGTCCGAACCTTGGAAAAAGGGTCGTGCATATCCAATTCGGTCTTGGGGCATGGATCCAGCCAGCGCCGAGCTCCTCCGCACTCATCATGACGAAGAAGAGGGCAAAGCAGGATATATTAGAAAAGTTGACAGGGGCTTGGCATCGGGCGTGCCGGAGGAAGGGGGCATTATTGATGCTCACGAGCACAGAAGACGTCAGTATCTAGAGGATCAGGAAATTCTAGAACGTAAAAGAAGGAGAACTCATGACTTTTATGATGCGTATACAGGGCCCAACCAGCCACAGCCAACAATCCCTAGTGGACCAGCTGATCCTTCATCACAACCTGCGGAATATCACCCGACAGCTTCACACGACCTGGAATATGAAGAGGTGGATTCTTATGAGATGAGCAGCCGAAAGGGGCCCAAGTCTACAGATACAGCTCACCAATCAGATAGCAGCACCACAAAGCGGAGCGCTCAGTCCACAGTGGATTCGCACGAAAGTGACGACCACAGATGGGGCATTGCAACTGCGACAAGCGCCTTGGGAGGACAGGCCTTAGCATTCACCCCCATTCAGGAGGAGTTTAATGCAGGCGCAAAGACTGGGTATAGGGCCAAGAGGACGGGAGATGATGAAGGCTTAGCTCATGAGGGGATACGAGGTCATGATTAGGTGCAGAGATGTGAGATTGATCTGCTGATTTGTTTATGTGGGCCAATTCATTCATGATCAGATGTTTTGTGTTGTGTTTTGTCCTTTTATATATCATATTCTTCGGTTTGGGTGCTTTGCGGCCTCTGCTTCGGTATTTTAAATTTATAATACTTTCCTGGTCAATCTTGCACTTCTGTCAAAAGCTATCACCTACTGTATATTGGTACATTGATACTGATATTCCATCTCGCGTTCAGGAAGCGGACTCCGAAATAGTGGCCTCTATGTGCCTTCGAAATAACGGAGCCCAGAGGTCTTTTCGCAGGACCGTGCTATTAAGTTACACATGCACCACCCTACAACTCGGCTTTGCGGGATTCCTGTTCAGCCAATATAGATACGACTTAGGACCTCGGCACAGGCCTAACTTAGCCGAGGGTTTTGGTAAAAGCAGCATGTATTGCCTAACGAGGAATGTAGCAAAAACGACTACGAGAACAGCATCTACCTCGCCCCTACCTGTCCAATATCGATCAAACTTCTACCGTAGCTAGCGATTTCCTTTGGCTCAGTCCGCCATAATCTCGTAGTCTACACCACATAGACTACATCTCTTGTTCAACAGCTGTTTCCTGATGTATCATCAATGTCACCAGTCTGGTCTCATCTGACTGGGTTTGACTGATGTAAGCTTAGTCTTGGTTGTGCCTTGGTTGTGTAGAGAAGATAAGCTATCAGTCAATAATATTAGTGTTAAACGAACTCTACTGACTACTCCATATGTAACGTGAGAGGGGTTTTCCGACCAGAATATTCTGTGCAGCCACTTTTCAGCAGTAAAAAATTATATCTTTATTCCAAAACGGTATACAGCGTTACTAAAACCCGTAAGGTATTAAAAACTCATGACACTATCGGGGCTGTTGGTGAGTTTTTGCATAGCAGCGCACCAATCTGCACGGGGTGTGTTCTGAGTTTTTGTGCCTAGTTGGAGTTACTAACCTATGAAACGGCATGAGGGTATGCTGATTTTGGGTAGTCGTGTTCCTCTCATTCTGGTATTGTTTGAGTAATTTAGCAGGGGCTGATTTGATAAGTTGAGGGTAAGGTGTAAAGATGAACCCTTCTCTTTCATGAGTTACCCCCTGTTGGAGGAAAGAAAAATGCTGTCTTAGTCGATTGGATGGAGTTTGCTAGAATTGTTTCATGGAATTCAATGCATCTGTTTGCGCTTTTATCTTTGATACGAGGATACTGTAGTTCATGCTTTCACAGCACTTATGCCTCTCGGGTTACCCTGAAGCGTCCCGTTCCTGCTTGCCACCACCAGGGATGCATCTCTCGAGACTATTGTGGGAAATACTTGCGAGACCTAGTGTGCTGCTTGGCCTCTACAACCCAATTTATTTTATCCTCGCGATGCTGATTTCTTGCTGCACAAGAGCTTTGTTGCAATCAGTGACTACTGACTCAGCACTCATCGTGGCAGCATATAAAGCGGCACGATTGTTGCACTTAACAATGTTACACTCACATCTTATCCTCAAGTTCTAGTCTCTACGTGGAGAGCGGCTTGTGCCAACCAGACTACTCAAGTTCATTCATCATGGCTCCTTGTACGTTACTCCTTGGCCGTATATATAGAGCTCGCGCAACCCCATACTCCGAAGATGTCAGTTGATCATACTAACTCCCACCGGCTTCCCTAGTTCCCTCTGTAAAAGTGGCTCTCCCTCTACTCGCCCTCCTCGGCTACCTCGATGCCAAAGCCGACATTGTTCAAGACCTCCGCTTACTCTCCGCCGTGACCGTTGCCCGGCGCGTTATTTCTCGCGCAGAGCGCCGTGGCTGGCTTAACCTTTTCCTTGTTCTCGAAGACCGTGCAACAGCGCTAAAGACACGAGACCATACATTCTTAGTTTTTGAGGGGCGGAGCTGGACATACAAGCAAGCGTATGAGATCATACTGAAATATGGAGCGTGGTTGAAGGATAGACATGGGGTTAAGAGGGATGAAGTTGTGGCAGTGGATTTTATCAATAAACCGACGCTCTTATGGATGTTTTTAGGGCTTTGGAGTATTGGTGCGAAGGTGGCGTTTGTGAATTATAATTTGACTGGGGATGCATTGGTGCATGCGGTAAAGACGTCTAAGGTGAGACTGGTAATTGTGGACCAGGAGGTCGCACAGAAGGTGGTGATAGGGGAGGAGGGGGAGAAGATCAGGGAGAGATTGGCTAGTGAGGGCATTGAAGAGAGCGCGGGGTTTGCGGAGAGGGAGGTCTTGATTTTTGATGAGGGAGTGGAGAGAGTGGTGGATACGTGGACTGGAAGGAGAGAGCCTACGGAGATGATTGGCAATAGAGAAATTGGCGAGATGGGTGTCCTGATATTTACAAGGTATAACAGAGGCACCCTACCATTCGATCCCCTGCTAGCTGCGGCGAGCGCAGGCTGATGGTGACAATTTAGCGGCACAACTGGTCTCCCTAAGGCGGCTAATATCCCATTTTCCAAGTTTCTCGCCTCTGCTAACTTCACCCGGGTTTTCCTCCGCCTCCGTCAGAGCGACGTCTTCTACACATGCATGCCCCTCTACCACAGTTCAGCCTTGCTTCTTGGAGCCGCAGCTTGTATCTCAGCAGGCTGCACCTTCTCACTTGGCCGGCGCTTCTCCAACCACACATTCTGGCCTGAAGTCAAGGAGTCTAAAGCAACCATTATCCAATACGTTGGTGAGACCTGCCGGTATCTCCTTGCCGCCCCGAAACCAGCGGACCCAACAGAGGACCATAACCATAACGTCCGCTTGGCGTTCGGAAATGGCCTTCGTTCGGAGATTTGGGCGCAGTTTAGGGAGCGGTTTAATATCCCGACTATTGTCGAGTTCTATGCGCAGACAGAGGGTAATTCTGCATCGTGGAATTATAATACGGGGCCACATGGTACTGGTGCTATTGGACGAGCGGGGTGGCTTCTCAAGGCGATAGGGGGGAACAGTCGGTTTATTGAGCTTGATATCGATACGGAGGAACCGGTACGGGACCCACAGACGGGGTTTTGCCGACAGGTGGAGATTGGTGAACCTGGTGAGCTTATTTGGAGTCTTGAGGCGAGTGATATTGCAAGTAATTTCCAAGGGTACTATGACAATGCGGAGGCGTCTGCGAAGAAGATTCTGCGGGATGTATTCAAGAAAGGTGATGCTTGGTTCCGCACGGGAGATATGCAGAAGCTGGATAGTGACGGGTTTGTGTACTTTGTTGACCGGATTGGAGATACATACCGTTGGAAATCAGAAAACGTGTCTACGAATGAAATCGCAGAGGTGGTGGCTAGATTCCCAGGAGGTGGGATCGAGGATGTTAATGTCTATGGTGTAGAGTTGCCGAACCATGATGGGAGAGCAGGATGTGCGGCAATTAAACTGACGCCGGGGTTGGGAGGGGAAGCGTACATGAGGGAGTTGGGGGAGTGGGCAAAGAAGGTCATGCCGAAGTTTAAGGTGCCATTATTTGTGAGGACAGTAACGAAGATGGAGCTTACCGGTACGAATAAGCATGTTAAGACGCAGTTGAGGCTACAGGGGGTTAACCCAGAGAAGATTGGGTTGGTGGAGAAGGAGAAAGGCGTGAACGCGTGGGTCGGAGCGGAAGAGGAGAGGCTGTGGTGGCTGGGGAATGGGGCGGATGGGGAGGGGTATGTGCCGTTTAGGAAGAGGGATTGGGATGGGATTGTGGGGGGGAAGACAAAGCTGTAAGTTGGATTGCAGGGAGGGGGATGATTGAAGTATGGTATTTTGGTTATTTTTGGTTTTCTGGTTTATTTGAGGCAGTTGGTAAATATATATCCGAGCATCCATTATGGCTTTTTCTTCTGCTTTCTGCGGTATAGAAGCTGCAAGTTGACTCCCCTCATCAAGTCATGAGTCAGGATCATCATACAGAAGGCGTGGTGTTGCAGAGCGGCGTTTTATGCCCAAGACTGGTTCTTATATATCCTCTTATTCCACTTGCCAAATGAGTGAATGGTCTGGGCTTATAGTACAGTAGGGCCCTGGTAGCCAACCTCTCACGAGAAATACTGAACCCTCTGGATGTAGGTACTAAGTGCTGTAGAACTTCGTCAGTGCCAAGTATTTTTCCTTTAAATAGTGTAAGTAATCATGTATACATGAGACCAGTCAACTTGACTCTTAAGCGTTTGCACTATACTCTGTGCTATCAGACTCGAACCCAGGCCTGTCTTAGTCTTGTAGCTTACACAATGGTACTACTTATCTATCTTGATGTGAGATTTGGTGATTCCCATAACCTCAGGGTAACTGGTTTAAGCTAGTCTACTCTGCGCCCCCCCCCCCTCCCCCTGCGGCAACAAGCTCTACTTTGCATTCCATAATAACTGGGGTTAAGAAGTGCAATGACGAAGTACTGAAGAACGGCCGGCTTTCCTAACAGACATCTACTAGCATGTCTCTATTAAAAATGACCAGCTAGATGTTGTTAGGGCTGGACTCGGTGACTCGTTTGTATCCTGATCATGATTCGTTACTAATCTCACCGGGGCCTTTCACCATACAGAAATACTTACTAAATGAAACGAAGTTGACTTAGGGGGATGCCGAGGGGACATTACTTGACTAACCCATTCAAGAAGAGCTTGACACTAGTCTTGTTCAATAAAAATTGGCTAAATCGGGTAAGACCCGCCAGACAATCCCAAGGAGAAAACTGACAGTATCCCGATTTATGTCTGACACCCACAATTCCATTTTTTTTTTTTAAAGATTCATTAATCGTATTCAGCCTATCTAGACTATGATCATAATCATAGCTTAGCATCCTCCAACTACCCCCAGTAGTAACGAATCCATACACAATCCCTCCTCTATGCCTAGCCGGGATATCTTCGAGTACGCCTTGTCCCATGGAAACTTCCTCTTCTTTGTTGGTTGCTCACTCTCCATCATAGAGAATAAATTAGCATCTAACGTTATCTGCTTACACTCCACTGGGGCCTTTTTGTGCTGAAAAATGCTTACTAAATGAACTGAAGTGAAGTGTAGATGGTATTGAAGCATATATAGGTGTAACATGCCTAATCAAGCAACTTGCGAACGTTACTTGACTAACTGTATCAGGAAGGATGATGTCATCAGAAAGAATTCATTCTAGTCTCGTGATTCCGAATGAAAATTGGCCCAAAAGGTGCGTCCTGGAATTCTCCTCCCCAGGGGCAGAGTCTACTTACATAGCGAACCTTGGTAATTTATGCATCATAAGTCATACCATCAACTGAAAATAAGAGCTGAGGTGCTTAATTGATTGTGTCTCTCTACATATGTCATCCAAATAAGAATACCAAATAAAGTACTAAGTGTATGTATGTATTTGCATGTCCAATGTAGTAGTAGATGTGTATAAACCCATTCCTCTAGAGCGAGGAAACAGGGGATTGGATTTCAAGGACCCAGACCTGAGGAGCTAAGAATAAGCACAAATATTCATCTTGTTTCCTGGAGATTGCTTTACTGGTCAGCTTTAAATGTTGCTCAAAAAGGACACACTTGTGTAAGGCAAAGCGGCGGTGGCTTTGAGTGCTACAACCAGCTAGAACCCCCCTTTTTGGGCATGGCACCCCAACACCTCAACACCTATTGTTACAGTACGGTACTCTGCCTATACTTCACCTCCTAATAAAACTCCTCCCAAGTGGCATAGTCCCTCAGATTATCCGTAAAGAGGACGGGGATCTGTCGAAACCATAGTGGGGGGCCTAGGATCCTTCCTAAAGCGAGTTCTACGAAATAGTGTAGCTACCGGTACATAGTTACTCGGCCTACATATACAGCATGACTTCTCCAGAAACGACTCTAAATTTTGCAAGTCGAATAACCAGAGGTTGTGTGACGAGGCTGCAAACTTCGACAGTAAATTTCTATTTTAGCTCGATTGGCATGAGACTACTCCGTATTTTCAAATTGTTGAAGTAGGTAGCTAGGGAAAACTTAATACAGAAGAGGGACTTGATCCAATGGAGTAATGGTAGAAGGCGTTAAACTCGGTTGAGGATCTGTAAGGAATGTCGCTCGGCGACCTATATTTATATACTTCCACACCCAGTACGCTAATCTTTTTAGAGCTAGTCGAGAAACGTACTCCGTACACCACACACCGTATACAGCCTTATGCAAGCCCGTGTGCACGTCCTACATTTAGCACGCATACTCCAGGCTGATGTAGTAACATCCCTATATACAACATAGCCTCAGGCTCCCTTCGGAGGAAAGGCGTATAGAGTCAAAAAAAAAAAATGTAGTAACAGCCGCTACACAGCAAGGCATTTAGCTATACTGTAGAGACTCTCCAATACTGACTCTGGAATCATGTTGATAATAGGTATTTTACTAGTATAGAGGGCATAACTGGCAGGCATTTGTTTTATGGACAAAGGTTTTCAATGCCACGGCGGCAAGAGTATAAATTTTACAATATATACCACAGCGCTAGCAAACAATTCTATAATACCATAGCGACACAGCCACACAGCCACAGCAACCACGGCGACCACAGCAATACAGCAATACAGCAATACAGAAATACAGAAATACAGAAATACAGAAAGACAGAAATACAGCGATACAGATAAAAAAAAAGTGCTTAGCAAGTATAGGTAAAGAACAATAGATCCTACTCCAACTCAGTCATGAGGAGTCCGACATGTGCGTGAGTTGTGGCCAGGCTGACCGCATGTAGAACAAAGGTGTTCTTGAGCCCTTGGGGCATGCTGGCGAGCTTCACCACGTCGATAGCGCTCCTTCTTAGGTCGCCCCCGAGGTATGCGAGTGCGAGG
>Ga0307514_10003629_pt1 | contig 14651 bp, 11 predicted proteins | sample 16_EM_MG_FD_203088 | JGI IMG/M metagenome (GOLD analysis project Ga0307514, IMG submission 203088) | Populus trichocarpa ectomycorrhiza microbial communities from riparian zone in the Pacific Northwest, United States - 16_EM | ecosystem: Host-associated > Plants > Roots > Unclassified | place... | reverse complement strand
AGTCGGTGAAGAGCTGTACGGAGGCGATGGTGCCGACGCCGCCCGGGTAGAGCGTGGAGGGGTGCACATGGCGGCCCTCCATCAGGCAGAACATCTCGCGCGTGTAGCGGCTGACCTGGAGGGCCTCACGGTAGAACTCCCCTTCGAGGGGGTTGAGCGAGCGCATGATGTCGGCGATGGTGCGGTAGCCGTGCTCCGCGGCGTGCGGGGCCTCGGTGCGCTCGGCGAGTTCGAGGACGCCGGGATTGGTCTCCTTGACCATCTTCTCGCAGTAGTCGACCCCTACCAGGTTCTCCTGGAAGATGTTGTGGTCGAACATGTACTCCGCGGACTCGCCGAGGTTGATGATCCACTCGGCGAGGTGCGGGGGCTTCACGCCGTACGCCATGTTCTGCGCGTACACCGAGCAGGTGGCGTGGTTGTCGCCGCAGATGCCGCAGATGCGGCTGGTGATGAAGTGGGCGTCGCGAGGGTCCTTGCCGCGCATGAAGACGCTGTAGCCGCGGAAGACCGACGAGGTGCTGTAGCACTCCGCGACCCGCTTCTGCTTGAAGTCGATCTTCGTGTGGATACCCAGGCTGCCCACGATCCGAGTGATCGGATCCCAGGCCATCTCCACCAGGCCGCTGCCGTCGCCGGCCGCCTTCGTCTTCGGTGCCATCTTTGTGCCGTGCCCTTCGTTGCGCGGGAGGTTCGTGTGGGGGGGTGCACGAAACGGGGAGCGGATCAGGTGCGGCGGACGCTCACCACGGGGGGCGGTATCCGGTGGTGATCTTGTCTCCGGTGCGGCGCCACTTGGGCTCCTTGTCCACCGTCCTTGCGGTGATCGACCGCAGCTTGCGGATCACGGCGCCGTAGGCTTCGCTGGCGTTGCTCGACACCTTGGCGCCGGGGGGCTCGTCCATGAACGGCATGAACTTGTCGGGGAACCCGGGCATGGTGCAGGCGATGCAGATGCCGCCGACGTTGGGGCAGCCGCCGATCCCGTTCATCCAGCCGCGCTTGGGCACGTTGCACTTGACGACCGGGCCCCAGCAGCCGAGCTTGACCAGGCACTTCGGCGAGTCGTACGACAGGGCGAACTCGCCCTGCTCGTAGTAGCCCGCGCGGTCGCAGCCCTCGTGGACGGTGGCCCCGAACAGCCAGGTCGGGCGCAGCTTGTCGTCCAGCGGGATCATCGGGGCGGCGCCGGCCGCCTGGTAGAGGAGATAGGTGAGCGTCTCGGAGAAGTTGTCGGGCTGGATCGGACAGCCGGGGACGCACACGATGGGGATCCCGGCGTGGGACTTCCAGTCCCAGCCGAGGTAGTCCGGCACGCCCATGGCGCCGGTCGGGTTGCCCGCCATGGCGTGGATGCCGCCGTAGGTGGCGCAGGTGCCGATGGCGACGACCGCCAGGGCCTTCGGGGCGAGCCGGTCGATCCACTCGCTGGTGGTGATCGGCTGGCCGGTCTCCGGGTTGTCGCCGAAGCCGCACCAGTAACCCTCGGGTTTGATCGCCTCGTTGGGGACGGAGCCCTCGACGACCAGGACGAACGGGTCGATCTCGCCCCGCTCCCCCTTGAAGAACCACTCGATGAACGTGTCCGAACCGCCGACCGGACCGCATTCGAAGTCGATGAGCGGCCAGTGGACGGCGATCTTCGGAAGACCCGGCAGCACACCGAGCACGATCTCCTCGATGCTGGGCTGCATGGCCGCCGTCAACGCGACCGAGTCGCCGTCGCAGCTCAGCCCCGCGTTGATCCAGAGGATGTGGATCGTGGGTGTCTCCTCGGCTGGCGCACTGTCGGCGTCCGCAGCGCGGACCGTGCCCGGCGTGGCCTCAGTCATGGGACCGCCTCCTGGGGAGGTATGGGATGAAGGCCTGTATTTCGACCGTCGCGTTCCTTCGTATCAGCCGGTCGGCCGCGATGAGATGCCATCGAGGGCCGTTCCGGTGACATCGGCGGCCGAGGGGACCGGACCGGGCTACGCGACCGCGTCCGGGTCGAGGTGCGGCGGGGTGGACACCGGCCGCTCTTTGTGGACGAAGGAACGACGCAGCGCGTGATACGGGGCGTCCGGGTCGTCGAAGGTCCGGCGCATCCGGGTCAGCTCCCGCTCACGGAAGCCGGCGAGCGGGGTCGTACTCTCCAGCCGGTCCAGCTCCGTCTTCTTCGCGATGATGCGTGCCGCCGTCGCCGGCCGTGACGCCAGACGCGCCGCCAGGCCGCCGACCTCCCGCGCGAACTCGTCGGGACCGCGGTCGACCACCCGGTCGACGAGCCCGAGGCGCAGTGCGGCCGCCGAACTCACCGGCAGAGCCTCACCCATGAGCCGTTCGGCCGTCTCGGGGCCCACCCTGCGCGGCAGGGTGTGGGTCCAGTACTCCGAGCCGTACAGGCCCATCAGGCGGTAGTGCGGGTTCAGTACGGCGCCCGAGCGGCACCACACCTCGTCGGCCGCCAGGGCGAGCATCACCCCGCCCGCCGCGGCGTTGCCGGCGATTGCCGAGACCACCAGCCGGTCCGTCGTCGTCAGGACCGCCTCGACCAGGTCGTCGATGGCGTTGATGTTCGCCCAGGACTCGGCGGCGGGGTCGGCGGCCGCCTCGATGACGTTGAGGTGGATCCCGTTGGAGAAGAAGTCGCGTTCGCCGCCCAGCACCAGCACCGACGTGGGCCGCGCGCACGCTTCCCGGTAGGCGTCCAGCAGACGCCGGCACTGGTCCGTGCTCATGGCGCCGCCGGGGAAGGAGAAGGAGAGGAAGCCGACGTTCCCGTCCTCCCGGTAGCGGATGTCCGTCCAGGTACGGTGCCGCACCCCAGGCAGCAGGGGCAGTGCGTGTTCGGGCAGCGGCGGCAGTCGGTCGCCCAGGGCCCCCACGGCGGGCAGTTTGAACGTGGGCGGCTGCCCGGGACGGCGCCTGGGCCGCAGCTCGGGGATCCACACGGCCCCGTCCCTGGTGGCCCGGCAGACCGCCCCGGACCGGGTGGCCAGCAGCTCGCCCGGGCGGCCGCGCAACACGCTCTCGGGGTGACCGCCGTGCAGATACCACTCATCGCCGAACAGCACGTCCAGCACACCGGGCTGCGAGTCCGCCGCTCTCAGCTTGCGCAGGACGGTTTCAGTGGAGTCCTCGGCCCAGTCGATCCGCCGGACACTCTGGTCGAGGTACGGACGGGGGCGCAGGCGAGCCTCGGCCGTGCCTGCCGCGTCCTGCTCGCGCGGTACGTGGGTTCCCCCGGCGAAACGCTCCACTGCGAGCATGATGGCTTCGAGCGCGGCGTCGGCGATCTCACCCCGGTACAGCTCGCTCTTGGACACCGCAGGGACCCGGCACGGTACGCAGGCCCACACGTCACCCGCGTCCATCTCCGCGTCGGCCTGCAGGACGGTGACGCCCCACCGGTCGACGCCCTCGTGGATCGCCCAGTCCAGGGAGGACGGTCCGCGATCGCCCACGGGCCCCGGATGGACGATGAGGCAGGTGTGCGCTGTCCACACCTCCTCGGGGATCGCCGTCTTCAGCAGCGGCGCCACGATGAGCTGCGGTGCGTGCCGCCGCACCGCGTCCGGCAACGAGCTGCCGGGCAGGGCGAGTTCCACCGCCACGGTGTGGCCGCGGTCGCGCAGTTCCGCGTGGGCGCGCTGGGTGAGGCTGTTGAACGCGCTGGCTAGGAGCAGGATGTGCACGACTGCCTCCGGACGGGCGAACGGCAGGAAGGGATGGCCGCCGACCGCGATCCTCGGTCAGGGAGCCTGCCGTCCCCGGACGACAAACGGTGAGGTCATCCGAAAAGCGGGTGCCGATCCGCCGTCCGGCCTCACCGCCATCGCCCGCGACGGCACCGGCGACCCGGTTCACCGAGTCGGCCGTTGTACGGGATCAGCGTGGTCGCAGGCCGCTGGTGATGCGTTCCCACGGAGAGCGGGTGGCACCGAAGTGGGTCTCGTGGGTCCAGATGTGGGTGCACGACCGGCACTGCAGGTGGAGCAGGCTGCCCACGTTGGAGAGCAGGTAGCGCCAGTGCTCGGAGCAGGTGCGCCCCTGCTCGCAGGTGCCGCACCCACGACGGTCGTCGCAGTTGGGGCAGGCCACCCAGGCACGACGCCCGATGTCGGCCTGCGGGTCAAGCGGCAGCATGACCGCCCCCTCTCCGCGGCAGCACACCGGCGGAGACCAGCTCGTCGTACACCCGCTGCTGTTCCGCGCTCAGGCCTGAATACAGCAGCTCATACGCTGCTTCCTCGCCGTGCAGCGCGGCGACGGGGTCCCAGTCGGGGCCGAGAGCGTCCAGGACATGAGCACGACGCAGCAGTTCGTGTGAGCTCAGGTCGATGGCCAGGTCGACCGTGGGGAGGGCGTCAGGTCGGTCCGCCGCAGGCCTGCTCGCCGCAGCGGGATCGTCCGGTTCGCCGGGAAGGGCAGCGCCGTGGGAGGACATGCGACCGAACGTAGGTAAGCGCTCCTCGCCCCGGCAAGAGCAGGTGGGAGAAGTCACAGCGGTCCCACACCCTCGCGGCCTGGGGACCGGACCCACATCGGCCGGATGGAACTATGCCGTCCCACCCCATGCGCCTACCTCTGACCTGTGCCTTTGCGGAGGTTACCGTGTGGTCCGTTTGCCATGCGGACGGACCAAGGGTCTACAGGAGCGAACGTGGCCCGCGCGTCGCAGACGGTCGGGGGTCATCACATCGAGCTTCATCAGATCGACCAGGGTCGTGCCGCTCGGCCAGGAAGGCAGTACCGTCCCTGGCGTCCGCGAGGGCCTCACGGAGGGATCCCGGGATCGCGTCCACGATGAACGGATAGCAACCGCACCGGCAGATGTTGCCCGACATGCGTTCGCGGCCCTTGTGGGCGGGCTCCGCTACTGCGGCCCTGCGGGGGCAGCCTCATCGGCATGGTGGCCACACGCATAGCCAACCCCCGAACTATGTTGCCCCGCCACATGTGCGGCTGACCTGTGGATTCCTACGGTATGGCGACACGAACGCGTCCCCGCCAACCGCTTGGAAGTGGTACCGATGTCCTCCCCCGCGACCGCTCCCCCAGCACCGGAAACCCCTGCCAGCCTCAAACGCATCGTCGCCGCCAGCCTCATCGGCACCACCATCGAGTGGTACGACTTCTTCCTCTACGGCTCCGCGGCGGCCCTCGTCTTCAACAAGCTGTTCTTCCCGGACTCGGACCCGCTGGTCGGCACGCTTCTGTCGTTTCTGACGTATGCCGTGGGGTTCGCCGCCCGTCCGCTGGGTGCGCTGGTCTTCGGGCACTACGGCGACCGGCTGGGCCGGAAGAAGCTGCTGGTGCTGAGCCTGCTGTTGATGGGCGGGGCGACCTTCGCGATCGGGCTGCTGCCGACGCACGCCACGGTCGGCACCGCCGCTCCCGTGCTGCTGACCGTGCTGCGGCTGGTGCAGGGCTTCGCGCTGGGCGGCGAGTGGGGCGGAGCCGTGCTGCTGGTGTCGGAGCACGGGGACGCGCGGCGGCGCGGCTTCTGGGCCTCGTGGCCGCAGACCGGCGCGCCCGCGGGGCAACTCCTGGCCACCGGCGTGCTGTCCCTGCTGACCGCCGTTCTGTCGGACAGCGCGTTCGGCAGCTGGGGCTGGCGGATTCCGTTCCTGCTCTCCGGTGTGCTGGTGGTCGTCGGTTTGTGGATTCGTCTGTCTGTCGATGAATCGCCGGTCTTCAAGCAGGCGTTGGCCCAGGCCGACGCCCGCAAGGCGGCACAGGCGGAGGCCGAGAAGCTGCCGATCGTCTCCGTGCTGAAGCATCACTGGCGGGATGTGCTGGTGGCGATGGGCGCACGTATGGCGGAGAACATCAGCTACTACGTCATCACCGCCTTCATCCTCGTCTACGCCACCACGTCGGCCGGCGTCTCCAAGCAGACCGCTCTCAACGCCGTGTTGATCGCGTCGGCCGTGCACTTCGCGGTGATCCCTGCCTGGGGCGCCCTGTCGGACCGCGTGGGGCGCCGTCCCGTCTACCTGCTGGGCGCGGTCGGCGTCGGCCTGTGGATGTTCCCGTTCTTCTCGCTCGTCGACACCGGCGGCTTCGGCAATCTGATCCTCGCGGTGACCGTCGGCCTGGTGATGCACGGAGCGATGTACGCGCCCCAGGCCGCCTTCTTCTCCGAGATGTTCGCGACCCGGATGCGCTACTCCGGGGCTTCCATCGGCGCCCAGTTCGCCTCGGTCGCGGCGGGCGCACCCGCGCCCCTGATCGCCACGGCACTGCTGGCCGAGTACGACAGCTCCACCCCCATCGCGCTGTACGTCATCGCCGCGGCCGTCCTCACGGTCGTCGCCGTGGGCGTGGCCAAGGAGACCCGTCATCGGGACCTGACCGATGTGGAGCCCGCCTCAGCCGCGGAGCCCGCCACCGCCGAGGCGGCGGACGCACGCACCGTCTGAACTCCCGCCGCCTCCACCAGGCCCGCGTCGGCGAGCCCGAGCCCCCGTACGTTCGTACGTACGGGGGGCAGCCTCATCCCGCGCCCGACAACCGGTGCAGTCGCAGGGCGAGTTGGATCTCCAGGGCCCGGGCGGGGCTCTGCCAGTCGTCGCCCAGGAGGCGCGCGACCCGCTCCAACCGCTGAGCGACCGTGTTCACATGGACGTGCAGTTCGTCCTTGGTGCGGGCCGGGCTCATCCCGCTCGCGAAGTAGGCGTCGAGGGTGCGCACCAGGTCGGTGCCACGCCGTTCGTCGTACGCGACGACCCGGCCGATCGTACGGTCGACGAAGCCCGCGATGTCCCGGTCCCCGGCCAGCAGAAGGCCCAGGAAACCGAAGTCCTCGGCCGCGGCCCCGTCACCGGAACGGCCGAGCAGCCCTAGGGCGTCGAGGCAGCGTCGGCCTTCCTCGTAGGCGGTGGCCACGGCGTCCGGGTGGTCGGCGAGGTCCGCGACGGGGGCGGAGGCTCCGACGGTGACCGACTCGTGCACGGCGGTGCCGAGGTGGCGGGCCGTGCGGCGGGCCACCTCCGTCGCGGTGTCGCCCGGCTCAAGGGGCAGCAGCAGGACGGTGCCGCCGTCGCGGGCGGCGGCCAGACCGTGCCGGGTCGCGGCCAGGTGGGACGCGGCGGACCACAGACGCCGGCGTGCGGCCGCCTCCTGGTCGGCGTCGGCCGCCGTACCGTCCAGGCGCGCGGCGAGCACCACATGGGTGGCGTCAAGATCGGCGGACAACCGGGTGGCCCGCTCGCGCAGCAGCCGCGGGTCGCGGTCCCGGACGTCCAGCAGGTCGTCCAACAGTTCGCCGCGCACCCGTTGTTCGGCCTCGGCCGCGGAGCGTCGGGCGAGCAGCAGCAGCGAGGTGACCATGGCCGCGCGCTCCAGGGTGCGCTGGTCGACGGGGTCCAGTCCCGGGTGGCCGCGCAGCACCAGCGCGCCGAGCAGTTCACCGCCGGCGGCCACCGCGGCGATCCAGTCGTCCGCGTGCCGTACCGCGTGTCCCTCGGCGCGGGACACCTCCACGGCCCGGGCGGGTGCCGCGGCGGGCTCGGTGAACTCGACCGTGCCGTCGAGGACTTCGGAGACGGCGGCGGCCACATCGTGGACTCCGCCGCCGCGCAGTACGAGTTCGGCGAGGCGGTCGTGGACGTCCGAGGCCCGCTCGATGACCCCGCTGCGGTCCCGGATGATCTCGTTGGCCCGCTCCAGGTCGCCGAGTGCGGAGCGGGTCTCGGTGAGGAGGTTCGCGGTGTCGATGGCGGCGGCGGCCAGCGCCGCGAAGGATCCGAGCAGCGCGATCTGCTCCCGCCCGAAGACCCGGGCCCGCCGGTCCGCCGCGAACAGGACCCCGATCACATGGGGCCCTAGCATCAGCGGCACCCCGAGGATGGCGACCAGGCCCTCGTCTCGCACGCCCGCGTCGATGACGAGGGTGTGCTGGAAACGGTCGTCCTTGAAGTAGTCGTCGGTGACGTACGGCCGCGCCGTCTGGGCGACGAGGCCGCCGAGTCCCTCTCCCATCCCCAGGCGCAGCTGCTGGAAGCGGGCCGCGACCGAGCCTTCGGTGACCCGCATGTAGGTGTCACCACGCGCCGGGTCGTTGAGACTGAGGTACGCGACATCCGTGCCGAGCAGCGAGCGGGCGCGCTGCACTATCGCCTGCAGGACCGCGTCCAGGTCGCGCAGCCCCGCCAGGTCGTGGGCGGTCTCGAAGAGCGCGGACAGCTCGGCCTCGCGTCGGCGCCGGCCCTCCAGCTCCGAGCGGACGCGCAGCGCGAGCGGCTTGACCGCTTCCAGCGCGGCGATCTCCTCAGCCGGCCGCCCCTCGGCACGGGCGATCAGTACCGGCTGCTCATAGGCGTCGGCGGACGCACCCCGGGCGAGGAGCTCCAGGAACGGCGCCTCGGCGCTGCCGGACACGCACGCCTCACCGCTGCCGGACACGGACAACTCGCCGCTGCCGGACGCCGGCGCGGCGCCCGCACCGTCGAGGCCCGGCGCCTCGGGACCGTCGCCCGGCGCGCTCCCGCCCGGAGTGCTGTCCCCCGGCCCGCCGTCAGCCGACGCATCGGGAGCCGGCGCACCGGTGGTACCGGTGGTACGGGCTCGTTCGACTGACTGCACGTGATCGCTGGACATGCTCACAGGATTCCCCATGGTCCGGCCGTCCGTTCCGCCCTGTGGAAAACTCCGCGGGCGACCGGGGCCCGACCGCTCAGTGGGCGGTCCAGCCGCCGTCGAGGACGAGCGAGGTGCCGGTCACGAAGGAGGCGTGCGGCCCGCACAGGTATGCCACGGCCTCCGCGACCTCCTCCGGCTCGATCAGCCGCTTGACCGCGCTGTCCTGCAGCAGCACCTCGGACAGCACACGTTCCTCGGGGATGTCGTGCGCCCGGGCCTGGTCGGCGAGCTGTGTCTCGACCAGTGGCGTGCGCACATAGGCCGGGTTCACACAGTTCGAGGTGACCCCATGGGGTGCGCCTTCGAGGGCGGCCGTCTTGGACAGGCCCTCCAGACCGTGTTTGGCGGTCACATAGGCCGACTTGTAGGCCGAGGCACGCAGACCGTGTACGGAGGACACGTTCACGATGCGGCCCCACCCCTGCCCGTACATATGGGGCAGGGCGCCGCGGATGAGCCGGAAGGGTGCCTCCAGCATCACGGTGAGCATGGTGTGGAAGACGTCGGGCGGGAACTCCTCGATGGGGCGCACCAGTTGCAGCCCGGCGTTGTTGACGAGGACATCGGTGCCCGCGGCCGCGCGTTCGGCGGCCTCCAGGTCGGTGAGGTCGAGCACGTGCGCCTCGACGGTGCCCGCGAGGTCCCGGCCCTGGTCGGCGAGCGTCCGAAGACCGGCGCCGTCCCGGTCGACCGCTCTCACCCTGGCCCCGGCGGCGGCGAGCCGCAACGCGCAGGCGCGGCCGATGCCGCCGGCCGCACCGGTGACGAGGGCGGTGCGGCCGCCGAGGTCGAGCGTGGAGGAGTGGGTTCCCGGAGGGGCACTACGAGCGGTCATGTCCCGACCCTAGGGAGCACCCGTCGCCCACCCCATATGGTCACCACCCATACTTCACTCGGAACTCGTAGGGTCGAACCATGTGGGTGTGTCCGACTGGGCCTGCTTGATCCTCTGCAGCGCGAACTGGTTCAGCTCGGGCAGGGCGTCCACGGCGAACCAGCCCACTTCCAACGACTCGTCGTCGTTGACCCGAGCCTCCCCGGAGACAGCACGGCAGCGGAAGGCGATGTCCATGTACTGGCACAGATCGCCGTTGTCGTAGGTGACGGGCTTGAGGGCCTGCACGGCGATCACCCGCTCCACCGCACAGAGAACCCCCGTCTCCTCCTCGACCTCCCGCACCGCGCACGCCGCCGGCTGCTCGCCCGGCTCCGGGATACCGCCGATCACCGCCCATGTGCCGGTGTCGGAGCGGCGGTTGAGCAGCACCCGCCCCTCGTCGTCGAAGACGACGACGCTGACGCCGGGCAGCCAGAGCAGGTGGTGGCCGATGGAGGCCCGGAGGGTATGGATGAAGTCAGGAGTAGCCATGACTCCGACCCTAACGGGCCGGTCCCATGTGCCAGTGATCTTCGCTGGGCGTGCGTCGGGCGTACGGCTACACGTCACCGGCGCGTCGACGGCGCATACCGGCGCCGATCCCCCAGCCGAGTCCGCCCGCGGCGACCAGCACCAGGGCGATCTCCGGCACGATGCCCAGCCGCGTGGCGGGCGTCTGCGAGGAGCGCAGGGGAACTTTCTGGACCAGTGAGTCGGCCACGAACATGCCGGTCTTCTGGGTGATCCGGCCGTCCGGCATGATGATCGCGCTGACGCCGCTGGTCACCGGGACGGTGACGGTCCGGCTGTGCTCGACGGCGCGCACCCGGGACATGGCGAGCTGCTGGTAGGTCATCTCGCTGCGGTCGAAGGTGGCGTTGTTGCTCGGGACGGAGATCATCTGTGCGCCGTCGGTCACCTCGGAGCGCACGGTCCAGTCGAAGGCGGCCTCGTAGCAGGTGACCAGGCCGACCTTGGCACCGTCCATGTCGAACACGCCCGGCGCGCTGCCCCGGCTGAAGTCCTGGCTGACCATGGAGGTCCAGTTCTCGTTGATCGCCCCGATGAGCGAGCGCAGCGGCAGGTACTCGCCGAAGGGCTGGATCTGCCGCTTGTCGTACCGGTCCACGGGCCCCTTCACCGGGTCCCACAGGATCTGCTCGTTGAGAAGCCTGCCGTCGCGTTCGACGACTCCGCCGACCGAGATCGGCACGCCGATCGCCCTGGCCGCCTGGTTGATGACGGCGGCCGCGTCGGGGTTGGCGAAGGGGTCGATGTCGGAGGAGTTCTCGGGCCACAGGACGAAGTCGGGCCTGGCCACCTTGCCGGCCTTGACCTCGGCGGCCAGCCGTTCCGTCTCGCGCGCGTGGTAGTCGAGCACGGCCCGCCGCTGGGCGTTGAACTCCAGTCCGGCGCGGGGCACGTTGCCCTGGATGACCGCGACGGTCGTGCTGCCGTCCTCGGCCTTGTCGCTGACCAGGGGACGGGCGGCCACCGCGCCCAGTACCGGCACCGCAACGCTCAGCAGGGCGACGGCCGCCGCCGACCGGCGCACCACACGCGTACGCCGTGCCGCCACGGCCAGCCGCACGATCTCGTAGAGGCCGAAGCCGCACAGGGCGACGGCGAAGCCGAGGACCGGGGTGCCGCCCACCGCGGCGAGCGGCAGGAACACGCCGTCCGCCTGACCGAACGCGATCTTGCCCCAGGGGAAGCCGTGGAAGGGCACGCGCGCGCGTGCCGCCTCTGCGGCGATCCACACCGCGGCCGCCCAGACCGGCCAGCCCGGCAGCTTCGACACCGCGGCGATACCCGCGCCGACCAGCGCGACGAAGACCGCCTCGATGACGACCAGCGCGAGCCAGGGACCCGGGCCGACCTCCACGCCGGTCCACACCAGGAGCGGCAGCAGGAAGCCGAGGCCGAAGAGGTAGCCGAGACCGAGGCCCTGCTTCCAGCCGCGCCCGCGCAGTACCCACCCGAAGACGGCGAAGGCCGGCAGGGCCAGCCACCACAGTGTGCGAGGCGGAAAACTGACGTAGAGCAGCACTCCGGAGAGCGCCGCGACGGCGGCCGGAACGAGTCGCAGGAGCCGCGCCCCGCGTGATGCGGGTGCGGTCGGCGGCCTCAGCTGGTCCGACTCGTCCACGGAGGTTGCGGTGACGGTCACTGTGGGAGTGTACGGCGGCCGACCTCGGCGCCGACAGCGCGGTCTGTCCGCCCCAGGCGTCATCGGCGAAGCTTCGGGTAATCGTTCCTGCGCAACTCGGTCCCACTCATCCACAAACCGCCCATCAGCGGTTACGGTGTGCCCCAGTCTCTGTTCGTACGGGCCGGTAACGCCCGGCACGGCCGGGGCGACGCAGGTCGGGGGCGACCGGGTTCGGGGGGCGGGGTGGGTTCCACGGGGATGACGTCCGCGGTTGGTCCGGAGCCGGCGGCGGGCGACGACGACAGACGAAACGGTTCCGACGCGGCGGGCGTCGTGATCCTGGGGGCGTGCGCGGCTTGGGCCCTGATCACAGCGGCCCTGCGCGACGGCAGGCCGGAGGGTGTGCTGCTCGCGCTCCTGGCGGTGGCCGCCGGATATGCCGCGGGGCGGATCTGCGGAGCCCTGCTGCCGGTCGCCGCGCCGAGTGCGTGGGCCCTGGCCGGAATCGGCCTCTCGGTGGGGCTGCCGCACCTCTCCCCCGGGCCCGAGATCATCACTCCGCTCGGGGACGCCGGTGGCGCCGCCGCGCTGCTGGTCCTGTCCACCGGTGCCGCGTGCTGTGCCGCCTGGGCCACCGAGGCCCTCGTCCTGCGGATGGTCCTGCGGGCGCTGGCGGCAGGGATCGCGGTGGTCTCGGCCGTGCTCGGCTCGGTCGGCGGGTTCGCCGCGTGTGTCGCGGTGCTGCTGTGCTCGCTCGCCGCCGGCCGGATCCGTCACCGCGGCCCCGGTATCGCCGGGATGGCCCTGTCCGCGTTCCTGGTGGCCGGCCTGACCTGGGCGGTCGCCGGCAACGCGGTGCCGCGCGGGCTCGGCGTCTCACTGGAGGGACAGCTGACGTCACACCGGGTCGGGCTGTGGCACGACGCCCTGAGCATGGCGCGCGGGGAGCCGGCCCTCGGTGTGGGACCGGGTCGTTTCGGCGAACTCAGCGGGACGGCGCCCCGGACGCTGCTCTCCGACGGCAAGCCGCACTCGGCGCCGTTGCAGCAGGTAGCCGAGCAGGGGGTCGTGGGCGTGACTCTGCTGGCCGCGGCCTTCTGCTGGGTGCTGTACGCGCTGTGGCGCACCCGACGCCCGACACCGGTCGCGCTGACGGCGGGGGCCGCGCTGACGGCGCTGGCGGCGATCGCCTGCCTGGGCAACGCGCTGAGCTTCACCACGGTGACCGTCACGGCGGGGCTGTTGGCGGGTCTGGCCACCGCCCGTCCGCTGGCCGACGAGCCGGCCCGGCAGGAGACGACGAACGCCCGCCCTCGCGGCGACCGCCTGACTCCGTGAACCCCGGTACGACCCGGGACCGCGTGGCTCGCACGGTTCGGTACTTCGGCTACTCAGTGGGCTCGACGCGACTCGGAACCCGGCTCAGAATTCCCTACGCTCAGCGCGTCCCGGAACCCGGCTCAGAATTCCCCACGCTCAGCGCGTCCCGGAACCCGGCTCACAACTCCGTACGCTCCGCCCGGCCAGGAACCCGGCTCGAAACTCCGTGCCCTCAGCGCGCGGCGCCGGACCGCAGCCGGTCCTTGATGACCCGTACGGCCGCCTCGGCGTCGTCCACGGTGACGGTGAACGTGTGGCCGTCCCACAGTTGCAGCACCACGCCCTCGCCCCGCCGTACGACGACCGCGGTGCCCTTCTCGGGACGCCAGCGGTAGCCCCAGCCGCCCCAGTGGCGCGGGGTCACGTGCGGGTCGAACTCGGCACCGGTGACATGGGCCAGCGGGATCCGGCGGCGCGGCACACCGATGTGGCCGCAGCGCACCTCCAGGGAGTCCGTGTCGACCTTCAGGGCGACGTGCACGAAGGCGAGAGTGCCGAAGAGAACCAGCAGTCCGGCCGCGATGCAGCCGACGACGGACATCACGAGCGGGACGATGCCGGATGTCCACTTGGAGGCGACGGCCAGTTGGATGCCGAGCGCCAGGCAGGCGGCGCCGCCGAGTGCCAGCAGCCATTGGAACCGGTTGGAGGCGCGCCCGGTCCAGACGTCGGGGTGCGGGGTGTTCTCACCGTGGGGGTGGTCCCTCATGGCTATGAGAGTACTCAGCTTTCGCTGCGCCGGTAGCTCGTCGCGGAGAGTGACCGCGCCGGGCGGGGGTCACCGCGCGGGGCTGACCGCCTTGAGGAGTCGGCCTTCCGCATAGGCCAGAGCGGGCTCGGGGAGGGCGCCCTCGCGGCCGCTGAGCAGCACGGTCAGCGTGCCGTCGGCCGTGGCCCGCGGGGCGGGCTGCTCACCCAGCCGGCGCAGAGCCTGGGCGGCGACCGCCCCGGCGGAGCCGTGCAGGACGAGCGGGGGGAAGCCGGGGCGCTGCACGGCGGCGCGGATGCGCTCGGACACCAGCTCGTAGTGGGTGCACCCGAGGACGACGGTCGTCACCTCCTCGGGGGTCAGCGCCGCGGCCGCGGCTACGGCGGCCTCGATGGCCGCCTCGTCCGCGTGTTCCACCGCTTCCGCCAGGCCGTAGCAGGGCACCTCGGTGACCGGCACGCCGTCGGCGTAGTCCTCGATGAGTCCGCGCTGATAGGGGCTGCCCGTGGTGGCGGGCGTCGCCCAGATCGCGAAGGGGCCGCCGCCGGCCGCGGCCGGCTTGATCGCGGGGACCGTGCCGATGACCGGTATGCCTGGTTCCAGCCGGGCGCGCAGGGCCGGCAGGGCGTGCACGGTGGCGGTGTTGCAGCCGATGATCAGGGCGTCGGGCCGCCGCGCGGCGGCGGCCTCCGCGACGGCCACGGCGCGCCGGGTGAGGTCCTCCGGGGTCCGGGGCCCCCAGGGCATTCCGTCGGGATCGAGGGAGAGCACCAGATCGGCGTCGGGCCGCAGACGCTGGACCGCGGCAGTGGCCGCCAGCAGACCGATTCCGGAGTCCATGAGCGCGATCTTCACCCCGCCACGATAGACGATGCCGCTTTGCGGGCCGGGCCGGTGGGGCAGAC
>Ga0307514_10003628_pt1 | contig 14657 bp, 15 predicted proteins | sample 16_EM_MG_FD_203088 | JGI IMG/M metagenome (GOLD analysis project Ga0307514, IMG submission 203088) | Populus trichocarpa ectomycorrhiza microbial communities from riparian zone in the Pacific Northwest, United States - 16_EM | ecosystem: Host-associated > Plants > Roots > Unclassified | place... | reverse complement strand
AAGATGAAGTTGCAATCTGGTTGTGACTTGATGGAATTCATAATCTCATCGTAGACTCCTGTTAGTCCTTTAGGAAGCTTGCCCAATCGAGTACGAATATCCGATTCACGCATGAGTTTACAAAGATCTCGTAGCTGCCACTCGACCCAGAGAAACCTAAGCCACAAGTCATAAATTAGTTCTAATCGTTCTGCATCAGGCCAAGGAGGCTTACATTCCATTAGCATCTCTCAAAATTACCTCCTCAATACATTTCCTGAGCTCAGGGGAAATGTTTCCTAGAAGCAGCCTCTTATCTTGAAGTCTCAAAGTGAGCTCCTGTCGTACGTAGTTCTCAATGTCCTGGGCATTATCCCTCGCTTCAATACAGACATGTGGCAAATCTCGCAGGTGATTTTTAATATCCAGGTTATGGCGGCTGGATATAAACACCTTGAAGGGATGTGATGTTTTCCGTATTATAGATAGTAGACCTCGAAGCAAGTGACTTCGAACCTCCTCGGAGCATTCATCCAGAGCATCTAATACAACCACAGGATGCTCAAAGCATTCAACCAGGTGACCCAAGAGGTTAAGGCTGGTTTCAAAATTGAGCTGATTCCGAGAAGATGGATCTTTCTGTTCCTTATTGTAGGCCTCCAAAGCCTCAGCACAGATGCGGGTCTGGCCATGGTTTGCTAGATCCTCTGGAGGACATGCCAGTTGCTTGATTAGGGAAAGCAAGATCTTCTCTCTGTCTCGGCGGTCCGGTTCATCTCGTTTGCAATAGAAGAATGCAACCTTATCAAACTGGGTTATCCCTTTGAGATACTCGACTGTCGCGGAACTAGGAGAAGGAGTTCGTCACACCATGCCCTCATTTGAAATTGACACAAAATCGATACTCACGCAAGTTTCGTTTTCCCAGATCCAGCTAGTCGATCGAACGGACCTTTTAGCAATATTTCTTGACAATAGTAAGGGTACAAGGCAGATTCAGCTAGGATGGCTTACGGCTTCCATGTAGCCATAATATAGCTGGCGTCTTTGAATTCTCCCAACTTGTAAACTCTTTCCTTTGGAATAGCCATGCCCCGGTGTGTTCAACACGACCCTCACACGCAAGATCATGGTGGCTTTGATATGGTATGATGGAGAACCACCGAAGGATAGTGATCCTCTTATTTTCTTGGGGTAGTCGTGGCAGTCAATATGTGAATTAGATTTCATCCCTGGAGTCCCTCTCGTACTTACCTTCTATATCCCTGTACATCTTGTCCACATTTTTGTCGATCCTTGAGATAAGTGGCATGAAATCCTTCAGGAGTTCCCGTAGTTTATAAAACTCCTCTAATTGAATCACCATTTAGAATAATAATGGAACAAGGGATAAAGTGAAAATATCTACCTTTGTTATGTTCACGTGCAGCTACATGATCTGTATATCTCACTGGGGCGTTACACACACACAAATGTACACAAGGTTGTAGGTCTCGTACAGCAACTTTCAACAACATCAACAGCAGAATTGACTGCAAACTCTGGCTCGTCAATTGCTCTTATGTCCGCCAAAGTAGATTCTGGAGTTTTCAGTTTATCAATCAACTTTCCTAGTAGACAGAATTAGCCTTGCCAGAACGCACATGTGCAATGATTGTAATGGATCTCATCATAACACACTCTAGATAACAACATCCACTCAAAAAAAAAAATAATAGGCCAAAAAATAAACAATAGGGAATCCTACTCTGGAATACCCTGATCAACCGACACAATGCTTGCAAGATAACCGTGTATAAAGCAAGTAACCCCTTGCGGAGATTTTCTGTCGCCTCTTTTGCATTCTTTGGAACATCGCCAGTTAGGTACAGCTGCTCGTATATGGCACAGCGGCCAATTAGACAGGCAGCTCGCTCCACTCCAACAATAGCTGCTGCCACTTTTTCTTGTTCCCCAACGGCGAGCTAGATTAATTAAGAGAGTTTAGTAAAGTAGTCTCAAACCTAGGAAGTGTCAGTGGGTAGTGGTACAGACTAGTAATATGAACCTAACTCCCGCCCAAGGCAGCGCAGCATGTCCTGGATCATATTGCACCACTATGTCTCCAACCTCCTTAAATTTGGTGATCCAGCCAATAAGCCTGTCACCTGTTTCTTGCACATCAACCTCCTTATCCCCCCACCTTAACTTCAGCCGACTTGCCATATTGGCCTCTTTTGCCTGAGTTGCCACTTGCAAAACACTCTGCAGAGTCTCCAGTTTGTCTGTACCCAGCTGCTGTTTAAGTTCATCGGGAAGTTTATTGTAAGCATTAGTCCATAGGTCGTTAACCCCACCTCCCACACTGCGATCATGTGTTGCCTGCTGTGAAGCTGAAGTAGAAGGCCTTGGTGAAGGGCTTCGGTGAGATAGCTTAAAATGCTTAAATATCTTGTCCCTTTTCTTCTCGCGAGGCGTACCACCAGATTGAGGCGAACTACTCTCCGATCCCCTGTTCTCCCCGGTCTTCCCAAACCCAAGCAGTCGAGGCATTATAGGTGGTTGAATTTGGTGTTATTGTTGCTTGTGGAATATTCGTACTTAGGAAAACGACCCCAGGCAGACAGAGCTGAGCCTGAGCCCCGCCTTACCCCACCTCATGTACATAGTAGGTGTACATGCACTGCACGCCAATCAATTACCGGTACGAGACATTCGTACTCTGTACTCTCATAACCAACCTCCACCATTCCGGATTCGGAGTTGATCAAAATATTTAAATGTAACGATACCTTCAATCTTAGCGTGGCCGCGCGAATGCTGTGGTGTGTACGGAGGTTCACAACAAAAGTCTTTTTCACTTGCTTATTTGGGAATAGCGGATATGCATATGCGATTGAACTAACATGCCCTGCCACATCCATATCTCCTCATGCCACACCCATATCTCCTCACCCCCTCATACCCATGACGCAGGTGTCTGCGGAGGCAGGAACCTCACATTGAACTTCGGAGGTCGAGGTGTGACGGACAAGCCAACATCCACTGGTACCCCCCCTACCGGTTTCCCGCTGCTGTGGCGATAAGGCATATTAGTGCCTTGTCAGATGCTTTGCTGGGTCAAAGACGCTGGGATGACCCCCAAGTCATCATCGAGCGGAATTGGTTGCTGAGGGCTGATGCGGACCCCTCATGGATTTTCATTGAAAGATGCCGGGAAAGGTTGGCAAAAGCCTTTCGAAGGAATATGCGCCTGGTGAGGTTGTTGGAAAGGGAGTACTATGGGGAAAACAGCTTCTACTACCTGCGTGAGATTGATCAGTATCAAGAGCCCGCTTGCGAGGAGGGGGATAACTTGATGGAGGGGTTGGAGGAGTTGGAGGACGTCGAGATTGAAGGTTAACTGCGTCATGCGGGATGTGATTTTGCGGGTTTTGCCGTCGAGGTTTGGGGCATTTGAACGAGGGGCTTGTGCCAACCAGACTAGGCATTTGATGTTGGTGAAGGTCCTTAATGTGGTTTAGTCTAGTTAGTTTGGTTGTTAATCCGGAAGCGGGAGCGATCATTAACAGAAAGGGGCGGGGTCATAGCGCTGCCACGACGTGAAATAAATACACCCCCCGAGTGCCCTCCACATCTCACGTCTGCTCCATCCTTCCTCATTCCGCCTGCTCATTCCAGCTGCCCATCCTACCTTCTCGTTCTGTCTCGCTCTGTCTGTCTGTTGGGAACCCCCCTCTTGCAATGCGCTCCAAGAAGCTACAGTCCTATGAAATAAGTGTCCGTGACGCATAAAATAGGGGCGGCTAAAGCAAGGCATATGCATGCAGAAGACGTGGCAGCCGCGGTCTGAGCGACACTGAAACTGACGATACCAGGTGTAGCCATAAAAAAAGGGGCACCTACGGGCTTTCCAGTTGAACAGCTAATGTACGTTGGTCCAGCTACTTGCCATGATGTTTTACAGGTACCACAGTATTGACAATGTCAGCAAATATCACTCCAGTTATACAACAAAATAAAATATCAGTGAATGTTACCAGTCTGCGGGAGATATCAGAGCTGGAAAAGGGCAAGATCATTGCTTATTGGGAGTGCAAGTTGCCAGTGGTGAAGATTTCACAGCTAGTTGGAGAAGTTGGGCAACAGTTAAGGGCTTTCTGATTCGGTATGATAACTTGCAATGTATAGTGGCTTGCTTGATAGCTAATATGAGGCACGTGGAAGCCATGAAAATATACCTCGACCTGGTCGACCAAGAACAATATTGCCTGAGCAAGAAGAAGCACTTGTACAATTTGTAATAAATAATCGAACAATGGAAAATGATATGGTATAGTCAATTACTTCCACATGCTTAACATACTAACTTAACTACTAGGTTTTACCTACAATTTTCCAGAGACAACTAGAACCTTACAGAAATTCCTACGTGGGAAGAAGATACGAAAGTGGCGAGCTCGAAAGCGCCCTCCTCTCACTCCTGAAATTGCAGAAAAACGCCTTGCTTGGGCAATTGCGTGTAAGGATTGGACTGCCGCAGACTTTGAAAGGGTTATATGGAGTGATGAATGCTCTGTTGAAAAAGGAAAAACTGGGTGCACAGTTTAGGTATTTCGCAGTGCAGGAAAAGCGTATCATCCTGATTGTGTCCAACCACGATGAGCTGCTCGAGATATTACTGTCATGGTTTGGGGATGTTTCTGGGGTCCATCAGGGAGGCTTTGCTGCTTTACTTGAAGGACGTAATAATGCAGCTACATATGAAAAAATTCTGGAGGAACGCTTATTTCGGGTTCGGGAAAAGATGTATCAGGAAGGTATTTTAGATCCAGTTTTTCAGCATGATAATTCCCCTGTTCATACTGTCAAACGAATTGTGGCATTTTTAGAAAAGCATGGTTTTGATGTTACAGACCACCCTCCTTATTTATTCTCCAGATCTCAATTCATTGAGCATGTATGGGTGGAACTTAAGCGCCAGCTTTATCAAAAAATACCCTGATATTCTTTCTACTCCTGGTGGGACATTAGCTGTAAAGCAGATATTGGCAGCATGCTTGGAAGACATTTGGAATGAGATAACCAGGTCTTTTTTTAAGTCACTTTATGAGTCTATGCCCCGGTGGGTTGCAGCTGTAATTAAGGCCAATGGATGGTATACTAAGTATTAAGTAGATAGAACTATAGCTACATCTGCCTGTTTTTTTTTCTTTTCTCAATCCCGCTGTAGCTGTATTTACATATAATAACATTTCCGTACTGCACGCTCAGAGAGCGGGCAGCCGCGACGGCCTGTCTTATGCATACATATGCCTTCCTTTAGCCACCCCATTTTATGCATCACAGACGCTTATTTCATGGGACTGTATCTCGCTGTGCCCCCTCCACCCGCCGTGGCCCCCCCACCCGCCACACCTCCAGCACCTCGAGCAACCCACCGAACCCGCTGGTCCCTTCCCCCTTGAGCTCCAGGTATGACCCCGTGTTGTCATACCTAGCTGTTTTTTTTTGTTCTCGCAAGTCATTGCCAAGTGATGTTCGGAGATTTTCCAACTCATTGCAGGGTAACAGTGAGAGACACATTGAAGTAACAGTTCTCCCACTAGAAAAAACAGTCCGCCAGCAGGCTGCAGTGCACATGCCCTTGCGCGAAAGAGATTGAGGGACATCGCGGTTGAAAATGTTGTTGGTGGTAATTAAAGAACATCATTGGCATGACTTGCGGGAGTTTTTGAACTCCGGCTAACCCCCCCCCCTCCCCTGAGAGACAGCTTCATCGAAACAAACACGACGTCGTTTTATCCTGGTCGAGTCCCGGCTAATCTGGATTCGAAATTTTCTTCATCAAGTCCACCATCCGCCACCATCCGAAGTCCCCACAGAGGTTGTCGGTGAGGAGGAAGAGGTGGTGGACATGGAAATTCTGGAGGATCGGGATAGTGATGCCTCCTTTCCATCACTGTTTGGCCACCGAGTAAGTGACCTTGAACCACCTGAGGTGCTTGAGGGACTGACTGACCGATGCTGTTAAGGGGAAAACCAGCCACCCCCACCGGCATCCCTGCGAGACCTCCCGGTCCTGATGCCCTCCCCTTCTCAAACTCCAGCGCCCCCCCCCCTTTCCCTTACCCTCCCCCCTCGTAGAAAGCATGGCTTCAAACAGCGGTTGAGAGAACGATGGCAACGAAGTGCCGAGCGGCAGCGGGACCGTGGGGAAGCGGTGGGTGTGGACAACCAGGGTGGGATTAATGTGGTGAGAAATGTGAGCCTCAGTTGTAATCGTGAAATAAAAAGGTGCATTCGCGTAGTTCGAATTCATGGCATGCATATGCGTGCATATCTATGATTCCCAAATAGGCAGTTGGAAAGACTTTTGTTGCATGGTGCCGCTACCGTAACTTTAGTGTACAGGACGATTTGCTCGAGTATCCGTACCTACTCCGTATCTGTGGTGCCAAGACAATTGAATGTGCGACTTGTTGAAAAGCACCTGAGTCATGTCGCTAGTCATGTGGCTACTCAGGTCATACTGATTGCTGGCTGTAAGAATACAAGGCTATGAGTAGACGGAATCTTGAAGAGCTGCGCAGAGCAGAGAGAAGACGTTTATTGAGAGGTAATAGATATTCGACTAGCTAGAATACTCAAAAGACTTGACCGGCTCGATATCAGGAATGCTGAACTCTAAAGGAAAAAGAGGAAACAGACGTAGTAGGAACCATCCAGCTGCTTATATGTTATTTGTCCCTCCGAAATATACCCTAATTGGGTTTCCACCGAAAATTGACTGTAATAGGAAAAGCTTGTTCACATGATTTGTTTCGAGGCGACATGGCACACTAGCTACCTCATCATAGGGACATCTATCACTCAGGTCATCATACGCTCATGATGACTGCGAGAGCCACTCACGTAACTGTGGGAAATACTCTCGCTATGTACCTATGAAAGGCCACGGGAGTAAGCATCCACAATAGGCCAGTATCGTAGGACAGGGGAGGATTTTCTATATACCTAATCGGGACAGTTTGGCAACCAGCGAAAAGAAAGAGCATCGGATTCCTAGTCTTTGAATAGTCTACAGTTATCTCCGAATAAAACACACTCTACATTCTTCTATCATTCCCATACTCGTAACCTCATATTCTATGGTAACTCCAGCATCTACGCTTCCCAGCATCTACCTTGCTTATAGCAGTCATTTAGCATTATCTCCCCTCATGTATATATACACTTGTCATTGCATCTCGAGAGAGATAGAACTCCGAAGAACCAATACAACCATATACTCATATCTACGTGTTCACTCATATATTCACACTGTCTAACAGACATACATTCATACGCATATCAGACATACAGTCATACACATATCAGGTGAAGTGTTCCTTGATTGGCCATTCATCTGCCTCTTCGCTGTTAGTGTTGCTATGCAAAACCTCTCATCTCAAGACGACTAAGGTTATTTAATTGTCTTGGCAGCGTAGAGAGGAGGGACTGGATTGTAGAAGGGTGCTTAAAATCAGATACGCATGTATTCTCGTGCCTAGACCGATTTACCAGAGGAAATACGGAACTCTAAATGCGATGATGCGTCATCACCTCCCCTATGCAGATCCTTGTTTGTCACAACCTCCCCTCCGGGGATTCCCTGTTGCAAGATTATGAGGTTATGAAGAAGTGAAAGCAGAATATATTCTATCTGTGGAGCCACCGTAGAGTTCGCTATAGACTTGTATACTATGGATCTCGTGCTCTATCTAATTATTCCAGCTCTTTTTACCCTTCCCTTCCTGACTTATTCCAATTGCCCATATATATAGGGACCCCAGTCTTCGACTCCAACTGTGCCGAGACTATTCCAACTACCCATTTGTGGATTCCCGTGATATCCGGCATGTGAGAGTATCCCAGCACCTGTAAATCCGCCGGCGAGAGTATTCCAACATGTATCAGATGTACTCGTTTGTTCGGACTTTAGTTCCTAAGGAAGCTGCGGTAGTGCACAAATCAGAGTCCAACTATTCAGGGTACCTAATACGAAACTGTACGACATGTAATTCTCAGAGAGGGGTACTGGGTGGCTTCTCTTCCCCCTCACACGGGCCAGTCCCTGCCCTTATCTGCAAATACTATCTATCTATTACAAAAGGAAGTTCGCCACGCTCTTAAATGTGTTCCAGCACCCTCCCCATCCCACCCCCTACCCACGGACAGCGCTGGAGGTGCGCTGCGTTCTGGTGAGTCCTCCACCGCACCTGAGGGTGTATATCTTACTTAATTTGTCAGACCCCAAATCGACGAGTTCAGGGTAACCGAGAAACAGCTCTCGTTTAAGGATAAGATAATCGTACCCCGTTTATAAAGGATGTGTTATTCTGCTTTATTACGCCATATAAAGGAGTAATATTTTACGATTTTCCAGCCCTTTTCAGTAGATTTCTGCTCTACAATACCTAGGTTAATATTATCTGCCTGTAAAAGTAATTTGATAGTATATACTCTATATGCACTGGTGAAAGGCAGTAGTACTCACACCATGCACCTTTTGTATTGACGGAGGGTCTCGGTGTAAATTAATCTTCCGCAAATCCCTAGCTCCGTTGTCAACACTCCTGGGATGTGACTTTTATTTCAGACGTACGCCCTCACCCGAGTAAAAAACTCTTCAAATTCACCACCAATATTAAGTTTTGTTGAGGGGCAACCATTACTACCACAACCCCCACCGAAAGCAGTAGAAGGTAGCATGAATTCACAGATTTGAATGGAGCAATTTTAAGTTATACTGCATATCATGCATGGCCTTGATGTACATTATCCAATTCTAGCAATAGTCGCAGCGTTACAGTACTATTTAAGTATAACTTAATCCTTATTAATTGCGTGATTCTTACCACTCAACACTTGCAAGAATCTGACGGCTCATCATGATCAACCTAGCTTCAATAGTAGTTTTACTTGTTTTTTAGGAGAGAGACTCCTTGACGTACCACGCAATGCAGGATTCTAGTAGGCTAGCTAGTTCCTACTGATCTGAAATTTCTTGCTGAGCTGCTAGGGAGCCTTGCGAAGGATGATATAGTCACATTCCCTAATGTGAATCTAGGAGCAGTACTCTCTCATGGTGGCTGCTATTACCCTGAACTCGTATTATTCCCCTATGCCCTATGCATATACGACCTCGTGGAATGGTGACCACATAATATAGCTGCGACAGCAAGCTCGGGGTTTTAAATACTTTCCCTACAGAGTTGGCTAACAAGATTAGATACTCTGGAAAGTATAGGTGAACAGAAAACTATTATATCTGGATAATACCTAGGTAGTGGAACACCATGCAAGTGCCTCCCAAGTCAGCACACATCCCTCAGTCATATTTATGGATCTGGGTCCTCAGATTTTCCTTCACAAACAATTCCAGTGTGCAGCCATCCTTGGTTCATCCTACCCTTGGTGAAACAAATGGTTAACTAAACACATCATCTGAAGCTGCTGAGGGTACACAAGTGCGTAGGTTGCTGGGTGCAATTAATTGCGGGTGCGGTACCTATCCGAGTGAGTAGTACAGGGGAGTGCACGATACTTTCCAAACGGGCTCTCAACCGCCCAACCATTCACTAGCTAAGAGTAGCAATGTAATAGGTACACCTGGGATACGGAATAACATTAGTACAGAATAACCAATGGGGTGCAATTGATATTTCAGGGATACTAGGGCTATTCTCATCTACTCTAAGCTTCGCTGTATAATAAGTTACGGCAACAGTTTCTCCCAATATTGGTTGTGCATAGATTTCTATTACCCTGAAGTCGAGGCACTAGATTATTTTTTTTTTTTCAAAGAATCATTAATCGCATTCATCCTATCTAGAATATGGCGATGGACTGCAGCTCCCGGGGTGTCCCAGGTGGTCTCTCTCCCTGCCCTAGGCACTAGATTTCCGGTGAGAGTGAAGTCCCGTTTACAGTCGAACCTGTCTTACTGCATAATATCCGTCAGGGCACTTTTGATGCAGTAAGAGAGGTTTATGTGGTACGGCAGAAAATGAGAAAAAGAGCTGCTATTGAACTAAATATATGATACCTGATATATGACACCCCGACCAAATACATGACACACTGACCAAATACATGACACACTGACCAAATACATGACACACTGACCAAATATGATACCTCAATTGGGGAACCACATGGTTTGGATACATTAAAGTATATAATTTTCTTGCTTCTTCTCGCAGGGGCTCTCCACTAATAGGTCCCTCACATTCATGTTGTAAAAACCACGCTAATAATGCAGATTCCAACTCAGAATGTAGAACTTCACGCTTGCGTTTATTTGATTTGTGCGTAGTCTCTGCCGCAAGAAGCAAATCTGGATCTTCATTAAATTTGCGGAGGATGCGTGAAACAGTACTTTGGTTGATGAATCGGTCAAAGGAGCGCTGGAACCTATTATTAATTTAGCATACACTTTTATAATCTCGTAGGCTAATTACCATTGCGCAAGCTCATGTTGGTTCAAAAATTTGTTTGCCAAATGGTAGTGATAGAGTTGTGCACGCTCACCATCTGTTGGATCGGAAGTTGACGTATATGGTACAGATGCCATTGTGTACTGAGAAGAAAAAAACAGTCAGACCTTCTGCTCTTTAAGCTACAAAACTCAACCCAAATACCCAGGATATCCGACTTTTTAGGCTAAACTCATACTACTATGCTATGTCGGAGTGCCTGTACACACTAATCTGTATTTTGGGAAGGCGCCAACAAGTATGTATGCAATGTACAGTTATGCGGTTTTTAGCCTCTTAGGCTGTGATTTTTACTAACAAAAAAATCGTCCGGAGCTTTCCATGCGTTATCAGAGGATATGCGCTTACATAGGATGCAAAGCCATAGGTTCACCTGTACTAGGTATCACGCAGTCGTTCTAGTCTATGAGTGGTTAGGATGCCCGTGGGTTGGGGATGGTAAAGGTCGGACGAGCGAGATGATCTAGGAAGACGAGAAGTGGTGCGAGGCAGTGGCGGAGTTTATTAGATAGATGTTGTACTAGATGTATATAGAAAGTGGGGGGCAGGGACTGGCCTGCGTGGGAGAGAGAGGCCAGTCCATCGCCATATTCTAGACAGGATGAATGCGATCAATGATTAATTGAAAAAAAAAAAATTAGTCTATGAGTGACATACTGTCTTTGGTACTTCTTCGGGATTTTGTGGGCCTGAAATGCGTCAGACATGACGAACAGTAGAATGTATAACATATGAGGCAAATTCGAAGAAGGAAAATCGTATATATGAACTATTGGCACTTGGGATTGGGTGTATAGAGAGATAACCCTATGACGGTAGATTCAACCTGACCATCAACCAAATCCAGTTCGGCATCTATTACATAACCGTTGGCCCATTACTTTCTTTGTCTACACTTCGAATCCAACAGGTCAACAATGGCTTCATGTCCTTGCAGTTTCGCTAAGTGGCGGGGTGAAGAGCCCTGGATATTCGTCAAGTCAGGATTGGCCTCGCGATTAAGGAGGAGTGTGACGAGCTCTAGCTCGCCCTTGTATGCAGCAGCGCCTAGGGCAGTACCATGACTACATCCAATGATATCGATATCCGCACCTCGATCCAGGAGAAGTGTGGCGACTGCTAGCCCACCCCCGTAGGCCGCAGCTGCAGCAGCTAGGGCAGTACCGCATTCACCCCCAATGATATTGACATCCGCGCCTCGATCCAGGAGGAGTGTGGCGGCCTCTACGCGGCCCCAGTAGGCTGCAGTACCTAGGGCAGTACCATATTCACCCCCAATGATATTGACATCCGCACCTCTATCCAAGAGAAGTGTGGCGACTGCTAGCTCACTCCCGTAGGCAGCAGCAGCTAGGGCAGTACCATATCTACCCCCAATGATATTGACATCCGCACCTCGATCCAGGAGAAGTATGGCGGCCTCTAACTCACTCCCGTAGGCCGCTACACCTAGGGCTGTACCGTATTGACCCCCAATCATATTGACATCCGCACCTCGATCTAGGAGGATTGTGACGGCCTCTAACCCACCGCCGTAGGCCGCAGCACCTAGGGCGGTACCGCATTCACCCCCAATGATATTGACATCCGCACCTCGATCCAGGAGGAGTGTAACGACCTCCACTCTGCCCCAGTAGGCAGCAGCAGCCAAGGCAGTACCATATTCACCCCCAATGATATTGACATCTGCACCTCGATCTAGGAGCAGTGTGGCGACCGCTTGCTGGCCCTTGGAGGCAGCGGCAGCTAGGGCAGTACCATATTTACGAGAAATGATATTGACATCCGTGCCTTGATCTAGAAGAAGTTTGGTTATGTCGTAGTTGCCAGCCTTACTAGCCAGACATAGGGCATCCTGGACATCCTCGATTTGAGCCCCTTTCAGTATTTGCGCCACAACCCATTCCGTTCCATGCTCACTAGCAACATCCAGCAACGAACTACCACGATCATTGTGAATTCTCATCTCATTCCCTTCCCGGTCCCAAAGCCACCTTACCAACTTTCCCAGGCCAGCAAATGCTGCTGAAAACGCTGGATACAAAGGTGTTGAGAGTGCACTCCATAAAGTAATATACTGGGACTCCTCCTCTGCTGTAGCGCGAATCCAGGATCCCCATCTGGAATAACTTGGGGATGCCTGTTTGAAAGAACCCAAAAAGCTGTTTAGTAGTGGGATGTTCAGCCGATCCTTGGTGTCGCCATCCTTGGATAGAATGAGGTCTTGGTATGATCTGCAATGGTGGAACCAGTTGGAGGCAGCATACTTGTAGAGGGGTGATTCCAGGGGCGATTGTAATACCCATAGGCAACATTCAGAAACAAAAAGTTGCGCATCAGTGATGCTAACATGCCACATTTCATTTGGCATCTCAAGATATTCTTGAGCAGAGAGGTGTGAAAATCGAACTACATTCAGCACCGTATCCAGTAGGAGGAAGCCTTCACAGGACTGTATAAGCAGCTCCACTGCCAATGCTGAATTGTGCGACGGAGCAGAGCTGTCTAAAGATAAGGATGGGTTGAGTTCTACTGCCGCAATAAGCTCTTGAGGCGTGAGGGGGCGTTTGGAAACCAGCATCCACTTCAAGGCACATGTGGCTAAGATGAAGTTGCAATCTGGTTGTGACTTGATGGAATTCATAATCTCATCATAGACGCCTCTTAGCCCTTTAGGAAGCTTACCCAATCGAGTACGAATATCCGATTCACGCATTAATTTACAAAGATCTCGTAGCTGCCACTCAACCCAGAGAAACCTAAGCCATAAGTCATAAATCAGTATTACTTCTTCTACATTAGGCCAAAGAGACTTACATTCCGTTAGCATCTCTTAAAATTACCTCCTCAATATGTTTCCGGAGCTCAGGGGAAACGTTTCCTCGAAGCAGCCTCTTATCTTGAATTCTCAAAGTGAGCTTCTGTCGTACGTAGTTCTCAATGTCCTGGGCATTATCCCTGGCCTCAATACAGACATGCGGCAAATCTCGCAGGTGATTTTCAATATCCAGGTTATGGCGACTGGATATGAACACCTTGAAGGGATGTGATGTTTTCCGTACCACAGATAGTAGACCTCGTAGCAAGTGACTGTGAACCTCCTCGGAACATTCATCCAGAGCATCTAATACAACCGTAGGATGCTTAAAGCATCCAACTAGGTGAGCCAAGAGGTTAAGGCTGGATTCAAAATTGAGCTGATTCCGAGAAGATGGATCTTTCTGTTCCTTATTGTAGGCCTCCAAAGCTTCAGCACAGATGCGGGCCTGGCCATGGCTTGCTAGATCCTCTGGAGGACACGCCAGTTGCTTGATTAGGGAGAGCAAGATCTTTTCTCTGTCCCGGCGGTCCGGTTCATCTCGTTTACAATAGAAGAATGCAACCTTATCAAACTGAGCTACCTCTTTGAGGTACTCGACTGTTGCGGAACTAGGAGAAGGAGTTCGTTACACCATACCCTTATTTGAAATTGACACAAACTACTCACACAAGTTTCGTTTTCCCAGCGCCAGCTAGTCGAGCGAAAAAGGACCTCTTAGCAATATATCCTGACAGTAGGGTACAAGGCAGATTCAGCTAGGCTGCGTACGGGTTCCATGTAGCCATAATATAGCTGGCGTCTTTGAATTCTCCCAACTTGTAAACTCTTTCCTTTTGAATAGCCATGCCCCAGTATGTTCAACGCGACCCTCACACGCAAGGTCGTGGTGGCTTTGGTATGGTATGGTGGAGAACCACCGAAGGATAGTGATCCTCTTATTTTCTTGGAGTAGTAAGAACAGTCAATATGTGAATCTAATTCCGTCCCTGGATTTTCTCCCATACTCACCTTCAATATCCCTGTATATCCTGTCCACGTTTTTATCGATCCTTGAGATGAGAGGCATGAAATCCTTCAGAAGTTCCCGAAGTTTATAAAACTCCTCTGGTTGGATCACCGTTTAGAATAACATGGAACTAGGGATAAACAGAAAATATCTACCTTTGTTATGTTCACGTGTAGCTGCATGGTCTGTATATTTCATTCAAGTTGGCGCGTTACACACATAAATGCACACAGGGTTTTAGGTCTCGTACAGCAATTTTCAACAGCATTAACAGCAGAATTGACTGCAGACTCTGGCTCGTCAATTGCTCTTATGTCCGCCAAAATACATT
>Ga0307514_10003627_pt1 | contig 14657 bp, 12 predicted proteins | sample 16_EM_MG_FD_203088 | JGI IMG/M metagenome (GOLD analysis project Ga0307514, IMG submission 203088) | Populus trichocarpa ectomycorrhiza microbial communities from riparian zone in the Pacific Northwest, United States - 16_EM | ecosystem: Host-associated > Plants > Roots > Unclassified | place... | reverse complement strand
CCCAAATAATCCTCCAATCCATGACATGGCCACTCCAATCTCGGAGCCTCTCATTCCGACGCGCAATTTAGGCCTATATATTAAGCTATGACATGCATATTAAGGAACGGCGCAGATAAGATGCTTACCCCAGAAGCCAGAAGAGATCCGAGCTCGGAAGTTCTACTTACGACCCTGAAGGCATCATTGATGTATATAGGTATCGATATCGATATACACGAGCTTTACGGGCTTTTGAGACATGCGATGGATTTGATCGCAATTATCCCCTGAAAACCACGAGAGAGGCAACAGGCTTTATTCATTATATGTTACGGTATGCGCTCTTTTATCTCAGAAACAAGTGTTCAGGAATAAAAAAAATGGTTAACCAAAACAAAGTAGCAATCATAGTGCACCATGCACTGAGATGACAGTACTGACATCTTCCAAGATCCCCCAATACAGCAAAAGGAAGAAAACACGAAAATCAACAGGAATGAATCACACAAAATAGCACCACCCACCTAATCTAGCCAGTCTAACAACTCAACAGCTCATGACAAATCAATAAACCTCATGCAATACCTTATTCTCCCTCACATATCCCTCGCACCTCCTCAAGAATTCCACTTGCCTCCCAATTTCCCCTAGACGACCAAGAACCTCCCTATTACCGTCGACGAACCCCAAACATTTGTACTCCAATCCAGTCTCCTCACAAAACACCTTGACCAGCGATTGCACCTGGCGCAAATTATGCCTAGGCACTCTTGGGAACAGATGATGCACGGCTTGGAACTGCAATCCACCATGGATCCAATCCAACCATGCTGGACAGTCCACATCCATGGTTGTACGGAGCTGCTTTTGGGCAAAGGACTCGTTGGGACCAAGGTCGGCAGTTGACATGGCAAAGTGGGAGAGTGTGATTTGTATGTGAAGAGGGAAAGTGACCATGTGAGAGACAAGGATAAACATGATGCGCATAGGCCAGCTGGGGAGGCAGCACCACAGGAGGCAGTACCCGAACCAGTACCAATAGCAACACATGAAGGCAATTTCGGTAGGGCGAGTCCACCGGGCTTTTCCAAGGGAGGATGTATTCTTCCTCATCAAATGAATCCAGGAGAGGAGGTACAGGTTGAACCGCGCAATCGCCATGATGGGGTAGTAGTTGTATTGCTGAATAGGAACCAAGATATCTGCAGCTTTATCCCAGAAGAAGACGAAGCCTCCGTAGTAGGTGGATTTGATGGAGCGGAAGAAGGATGGGGATGTGGCGAGCAAAGGAGCATTCTGGATATCGGGGTCATGTTCCTATTATTCCAGATGGTTTGTTAGCTCCGGAATACCAACAGGATGGGGCATAGTGGGAAGGATCGGCCTACCGGATGGTTCGGAACCAAATGGTGTACATTATGGCTACTTTTCCACCAACCCAAACTCAACCCACAGCAAAAATCGGCAATGAATATCCCAATCAAACTGTCAATGACAAAATTATGAGAAATCGCCAAATGGCCGGCATCGTGCGCACTAAACATAATCTGGTGCCAAAACAACCCCAAGAACGCCGCGGAGGTCATGAACCACTCCGCCTTCAATGTATACAGAAATGCCGCAAACAACAATCCGTACCGACAACATTCCTTGAAATAATTGATATAATCGCAATCATACAGGTTCTGGGCCTTGATTTTCTCATGAAGAGCCCGATACCTTGTCATGATGTACTGCTGTGTCGCATCTTCTAGCGAGGGCATTCTGGCAAGATCAATTTCGACCTCATGCTGCTCAGCGATGCGTGTAAACTCGCCCCTCGACGTTGTTTTAGCGTCTAGGCTTTCGAGAATGGTTGACACAGGGCCAGGGATAACGGGGGCTTTCTCAGCGACTGCTGGTGTGGAAACCCGCGAGCGACAGCCCTTCCCGAAGGACTCGGTACAGGTTGTGGTACATGCGGATGGCATGAGCTGCGTCTCCGCCGCAGCCTTCTCAATAGCTTCCACTATATTCTTCTGAGTGGCGATCCTGCGGTTCTCAACAACATGCTGCACAGGAACACCAGGGCTCTGCTGAATTGGCGGTTGTATGCTTTGCCATGGCTTCGATTCGGCGATTCGACCAATCGCAAAACATCCCATCCGTTTCAGAGTTTCGGCCGAGTGGTACCTGCAGATCGACACGGGGTTAGCCTATTGGTTCCTGTGAATCGTGCCTGCAAGCGGACCCTGGTTCACCAAAATGCACTGGGATGTGAGGCTCAGCCCCTTAACTAATCCCATAATAAGTTTAAATTACCCAAATCAAGAGGCGTTGAAACCCAACCCACGCAACAATTCATCGCGAACTTGATTTTTTTTTCCTCCACACCGCACAATGGAATGAGCAGCCTGAAAGGAGTGGGAAGTTGCAGCCTGCCTCATGTGAGGAGAGAGAAAAAAAATCGGTGGATCTGCTTACACATTTATTTCGTCGGTAGCATCTCTCCCCAGCATATGCAAAATCACCAACTCTCCTCCGGGATGCTGATGGAACCACTTGTCCAGCAACAGCACTTGTCCGTCTTTTATCACAACCTTTCTCCCTTCATTTATCATCTGCTGGACCTCTGCCTCGGTAAAGGTTTTAGGGCTGCGGGTACCCCGTTTGTCGCCGGAGCAAGAAGACGACTCCATTGAGTTGGAGTAAAACGGACGTGAGTTCAGAATTGTCAAATAGGAATCTTAGCTAGGGACCGAGCAATTTAAACCGAGTAAACCGAGAGAGAATCGTCGTGAGTACGGCTGTGAAACGTAGGTACTTTGTCGAATGGACCGAGTAAAGTAATGATTGAAGCAAGGCAAGGAGCGAATGTGTGAAAGCGAGAGAGCGGCCCGACGTCAATCTGTTATGGGGCAAGCGAGCCAGCGAGGGGACCATCAACGAGAGTTGCTGGATAAGTAGGAAGAGAAGGAGGGTCAGGTCCCGGGATAAAGAGAGTGATGGAGAGGTGGGGATGGATTAGGAGAAAAGTGGTGGGACAAGATCAGAACATGCGGGTATGTCTTGCACGGTGAAGGCTGGGCGGTTTGCTGAGTGGTTTGCTGGGCGGTTTGCGGGTGCTGGCTGTCTCCACTAAGCCGTGCACCAAACCACTCCACAACCCGTAAAATCATCCAGGATCAACAAACACCCATGACAAATTTGTTTACAGTACCAGCGCAGATCAACACCGTATTCGCATTCGCTCATGGCTGGGAGAAAATCAGTTCAATGCCCTTCGAGGTACCCGTAACCTAGATTTTCAGACCTGCCTCCATGAGCGCGCCTCTATCCTCTATTATACGCGCGCCTCTTACCCCTGTCTTGTCACTTAGAGGGTCTTGGCACAGAGCCGCCGCAGATTTTACCTAACCTGGGGTTCATGATGATGAGCTGACCGTTCCGCCGTACACTCATCACTCCAAATCGTACTTTTCAAAGTCAGCTCTAGCCTTGGTATGTTTTAGCCACTTTGTCGACTCGACGTCCAGTGCAAGACATGGGAGGGCAAATATGTTCTCCCCCCTTCTATCCATTTTGCTGAGCTATCAGACCTCCAGGCCTAGCAGCATCTTCAATACGGAGTAGAGCTGCTCGATTGCGGATAGTTGACTAGAAATTTATGAAATCGTTGTTATAGTGTACTATATATAGTACCGTCAGCAATAACCGTACGCTGACTGGATCCCCAGCCTGATTGTATGTGTCTTGCTCTCTTCCTATCAGCACTTCACTCATCCCTCGCCAGCTTGCCTCACCAATTCTATATCCTTTTCTTTGGTTGTATATAAAGCGCATCTCCCTGTCTTGATTCCATCTACATCATGCGAAACCCTCTTACTGGAAACAGATGACACTCAAGGGTCCCGGTGAAATCAGTTACCAGTCTGTTGAAGGCACCAAGGTATAGGTTTTCAGAGATGCAAGTGAGCTGTGGGGGTGGCCGCGCGTCAGCCTACCCGGTATACGAAGCACGTAGAGATACGGACCTTTCTCCAGTTCTGTACAATGACACTGAAAAACATTACTGCAAGTATTCACGTGTGTACTTCTTGTACCTAGGGAGGCCAGTAACCGGATGTCCCGCTTCTTGAATCATATAACGAAATGTATGTAGGTACAGTAAAACGCGTATTCATGGATTTAGGAAGTCAGACATGCAGCCAATATTGCTTCCGATCTTAATTCAGTACATACCCTGTGGGTACATACTACTGTAGTACAGCGATAAACATTGCCGCGCATGCATCTTGCAGGCCAGAATTGATTGTTCCCTTCCCTGAGACACCCATCGGAAATAGGGGTTAGGTATTCTATTGTTCTGCCAATGAAAACAATCCCTAGCATTTATGCACGATGGGTGGGCCTCGAATTACGCGTGGTACATAGATAGATTAGTGCAGATAGCCGCTATACCACATTTGCCTATCGGCGCAGTACAGTGGCGCACACACAGATCGTGTTGTTCAAAGGGGTGAGACTCATACCCCAAGGGGGAAAGACGTACAAGTACTCCGTACAGACCTCAAAAAAAAAAAAAGCCGAGCCAAGTGATACTCCATACTTCAGACTTGTGCCACTAAAAACCAAGCAGAGATCGATATACCGGTAGACCAACAATAATCCGCTAACAGGATCGGATTCCCACTCTGACGGCTGCCTGTTCTCGTGCCCAGACCGATTTATTTTTGTGTGGTAACGGCTGCCGCGTCCCCCATTGCAGTACCTAAGTAAATAGCTGGTGGCGGAGATGGTTTTTGAAGCTTAATCTGGGCGTTTGTTTAGCCATGAAATTTTGAATTTTCTCTGGAGCGTACTGTAAGTAAAGAGGAAGGGGGTTGTTTAGACGTGAATTCATTTCTTCTTTCATTCCCTGCTATTTATGTCCCACCAAATACCTACATATATATACAGCTGTACATTCGTAGTAGTCTCGTTGTGACCACTGTTGTAGTGTAATCCGTCTGGTTAATATACGGTATTATTGGGCAATTGGATGGAAGTTCGAATCAGCTTATCTGTTATCCTTCCTATACCCAACCAACTCCACAATCTGAAAACCTTGATCATCTATTCAATAACAACCTCTGCCATGTCTAGTATCTAGTGAAATAGACATGTCTTGCCAGCCATGAGAGACCACTATAGATGATCAAGGTTTTTCAGATTGTGGAGTTGGTTGGGTATAGGAAGGATAACTGATGTGAGGTGGGTCTACAGTAGTTATATATACAAGTATAACGAGGATAAAGACACATATGCATTTAGCCATAGAAAATGCTTACTAATCCCGTCTGGTTAATATACTGGGCAATTGGATGGAAGTTCGAATCAGCTTATCTGATCTCGCCCCATGGTGAATCTGCTACCCCGCTACCTAGTGCAAAATTAGGTTAAGTCGAGCTGAGCTCATTCATGGCTCTACAACCAAGGGGCTTCGACCGCGGCGGCTGATATTTCCCTGGTTTACCGGAATTCAAGAAGATGGAGATTGTTTCATTGCTCCTATTGTTCCAGAACAATAGAATAACCCCATTGGGTGGATATAGGTGTCTGTGAAATATCTGCAAATATGGCCGAAATTGCAATAATCCAGTCTTTCTGCATATTCGTCATTTGATAGGTAATAGATGGTGATGCTTAGGTACCAGCTTATCATGCTGTAATCATTTCTCAGATCTAAGCTGTGAGTACTGTAGGCAGCGGCATTTTGGCTGTTCCTAACATCCTGTTTCTTAAGTTCAATGGTCCTGCTCAGAAGCTTGTGCCAAGACTCTTATACCGCTGGAGTTGATACCAATGGTGCAGAAATTGGAGATAAGTCTCTTCCCGAATTAAATCGCGGCCAATGCCAAGATCAGGCTAGAGGGTCACGGGTACGAGAAGAGAGATAACTGGGCCATCCCGCTGAGCTTGACTTTTGTTAAATTTAACGGAAACTATCTATAATGCCACCCGTTTTGCCAAGCAAATGTTTACAATGCCACGGGGTATTTTTTTTTTTTTTTTTTGAGTCTATACGCCTTTCCCCCAAAGGGAGCCTTAGGCTATGAGGCGGATGCCACGGGGTATAACAAGTATACGATAAGTATATATGAGGACTAGTTCCTGTCAGGCTACATAACAAGCTACATAAAGCAGCTGTGACAGAATTTGCATATGAGAGTCGTGCATTATGCCCAGCTTCTCCATATGTAGAATTCCGAATCCTTACTTCACCACCACGCAATCTCTGCTTCCGTGCTGAGTACGAGTGATTGGTGCTGTGCTCTAATCCCCATCCTGAATATCGAAGTTACTTTAGCTAATAGGTGGAAGGTTTTGCTCATACATCTCAAGGTATGTAGTACGACGAAGGTAGATCGGCATGAAGTCAATGGGGGCTTGATGAGTTGCATAGATAGCTGCAATTGCATGACTGCAAGGTGAATCCTCATCTTGAAAGCTACGGCATCCGCACGTCCGGTTCTCCGGATAGACTAGGTATACTGTTCCATTAGTTTCTCCAATGCGACCCTCAACTTGGGAGTGCATTTGTGGGATATGCTGCCGTGCATTAGATAAAGCTTGCTGAAGTACCTTTTGCTCATATGGGGTAAGCGGTCTTAAATCGTATAGTTGATAGATAGGGTTATTCAACTGGATTCCCGCCATGGCCGCATTTGGGAAGGGGTCCTTGTAGAGAGGATTACCACTTTTGTCATGCTCCAAACCACCAAAGTGATTCAATACACCACTGACATCCTGCGCCCACGCTGGAAACAGGAGAGTGCGCACCTCCGGGGAAGAATCCGTCCCCCATTTGAAAACCGCCGCCGGGTGGGGAATGTCCTTGTCCTTAGGTGGGTCAGGTAGAAAGTTGGGTACTGGCTGGTTTGGATCTGCTGGGCGAAGCCAGTGATGAGCATCCCAAGATTCTGGGTTGGGTGTCTGGTTGGCAGCCGTATAGATTTGCTTGTAGAGCGTCTTGATATGGTGGGAGTCGAGTTCTGCACCAGCAATGAAGGACTGCTGGTGCAGGGGTTGGGTGAATGTAATGGATGTCAAACCAGGATTTCCTGGGAGCTGATCAAGGAGGCAGAGCATGACACCTTTGGTGACATCCAGGTTTTCGTGGCGGAGAATGGGGTTTGCGTTGGTAGCTCCAGTGATCACAACCTCAACCTTGAGGTCGGGGTATTTTGTGACTGCCTCAGAGTGAAGCAGAAAGCCGTAGATCGGGACTTGAGGTGGTGGATTCCCATTTTTATTCGTGTAGATGTGCTGGTAAATCATCCAATGAATGATCTGGCGGGTTTTATCCACACCGTCAAGGTGATTACCCAGGCTTAATGCCCCATCGATCAGTGCATCGGTCCAGTTCCGATCAGGGTCGGTAATCAGATAGTGAGCTGGAATGCTATAAAGCGACATTTTATTCAGGACCCAATCCAAGACGATCATCCAGTCGATTGAGTTTGGAGTATTGTGCTCGTCATATTCTTCCTCACCATCTCCGTCTGAGCTCATCATCAGCCGCCGACCAACTTTCATACCATGTTGAAGGAAAATATCTTGGATAGGAGGACTATGATAGCCTAAACCCAGGGGTTTAACCTGGGGCCTGCGCCATCGGTCTTCCATTCCACCTGAGGGTGCATGTAGTCCCGGGGTATTTTTGTGTAAGATTTTGAGGGTTGGAATGGACTTTGACAAGCTCTGGAGGGTTTCCCCTCGTGACTTGTACGCATTGAATCCACACAAAACCTCCGCTTTGGCATTATTCATCGCAGGCTCGTAAATTGATGCTCGGAGCTTGACGAGGGAAGTGGCAAATGATTTGTCTGCAACGGCCAGCGTTTTTCCCAGTTGCCAGGCCACTGAATACGTAATATCCATTAGCCCAACCTCTTGGTCCATGATCTCAAGGTTGGTGCCAGAATTTGATAACCACGCGGTTCCTGTCACCTCCAGTTGAGTCGGGAGCAGAGGGTACGGCACCTTCGTCGGGGTGAGTGGACCGCGGGTTATTGCTGCCGTCACCTCTCCAGTCGAGGCCCGGTACTTGGTCAACGTGTACCCATCCTGAAGCCTGCGCTGCAAGCGTTTTCCTATTGGTGTGAAGCTATCAATCCCTTTAATGACCGTAGCGGGGGCACGCAACACATCTACGCCTACCCCTAGGTTGACGAGTGTCGACTCGATATTGAAGGAACCCTCCGGTAGGGTAACGAAATTCCAGCTCTAGAGAGAAGACATTGCGACATATTTGTTCGTGTCAGGGTTCATGGGCCAATTTTCATTCATATAGTCTGACTCGACGCCTTCAATGGATACCAAGTGGGCCACCACCGGCTGTGGCTGGGTATTTGACAAGGGCCCCGTTCGGTGCGAGATCACAATACCAAAGACCCCATTGTCTTCCACACCGGCATCAGCCATACCAGTGGTATTGATGTCCCTCGCATGCGCGAGATACTTGTATCGGGAGACATCGGGACTTTTCTGGGCCACTGGATCCCCGTTCCCATCGTAACTTGTTACCAGCTCAGCAAATAGCTTGGACGGAATGAGGATCACATTTGTGCTTTTATCATCCGATGGCTCTGAGGGTAGGGCAGTGATTGGAGATATTGTGGATGTTATGTTTTTCACATCCGCTACAGGCATATTGATTGTGAAGGTCTGCGTCTGTTTGATATCGGTTCCCGCCAGGCTCGTTCCCCTAAACAGCCCGTCATTGCCAGTGCCACTGAGTTCCGCCTCACTCAGTTTGAGCTCATCCACCGTGAAAACTAGCAATGCCAACCATGGAACCCGATTTCGATGATACTCTGGGTCATCGACTGGTGGGCTCGCACTCGCAATGCGGTCCCAGGGTAAATGAGGATCAGTCAGAACGACGTGGGGTAGGGTATTTGCAAGCGCCCCATATCCCTGGGGGGGGAATGAGGAATGGATAGCGTCCTCGGGAAGACTGAATCGCGGGGCAACGACCTCGAATTTTTGCGAGCTCTTTGTTCCTTGCTCCGGGAGGCTCTATTTTTCCGTGGTTTCTGGTGAGTTGATATTCTGTGTTACTGTGACGGTGTATACCCCCGCCTCCAGTGCCGGCGCATAGAAGGAAAATAGTTGCTCCTGCCCTGGGCTGAGAATTGGAGGCTCATTGGCCGACTTGAGCCCTTTTGCCACCAGAAGCTGGGTCTTGAGGCGTCGCGTATACCGTCGGACGAGATTCCGGGGGCCATAGATGCCACATGGATAGCACGTGTATGGGCGAGGCATTGTATGTAGAAAAGCACCTCGGGGGGCAGTCTTGCCAGGAAATCAATCAAATGATCTACTAGAAATGGCAGAGACCTGGCGATGTGCTGTGGGAGTATTTCGGCTGTATTGCCTGCGAAAATTAGTAACGGCCGAACCAAGAGCACTGAGAGTGTTTTCAACAACACTTACCCGACTGTTTGTGGATTGGGAATTGTCGCCTGAGTGGTAGGGGCCACCCTGGGTAGGTAGGATTGAGCTGCGATAGATGAAGCTGGAACCGACTCTCGACCCTCAATTATCGAAGTGCAGTGGGAAATGGTCCAGGTGGCACGATGTGTAAGAGGGGTGGGGGACTGTATCTGACCATTGCAGGCAACCCTGGGCGAAGAAGAGTGGTCAGTAAGTATGTACAAAATGTGTAGGTAGGTAGATGTGTCTGGTTGTGGAGGTTGTGCTGCTGGTGTTTGCAGAGCACACAAATTCGTAAGATGTAAGATGTAAGACAGCGACAGCAGGTGGTGAAACATTACGCTGCATATGCGTTGATACAACACTCGTGACTTGCATAAACGTATTACATAAACGCATTGCATAAACGCATTGCATAAGTCCTCTTTTGCCTGGCCTGTCCGTTTTCGTGTCACATTGATTGCCCGCCCCATCCAATCAATCCACTGACTGCTCATGGCTTTCCCACGCCGTTCCATTTCAGTTTGACTGCTTGGAAATTTCTCGTACCTGCCCACCCGAATACCTACTGTGCTCCCCCTCCTTTCTCCCTGCGTCTCAGATGCGGTGCGGAGTAGGTAGGTACAGCTTGGTGGCAAAAAAACTCATACCCTTGGATATGCAGCCTATGCATGTCCTGTATTTAGCGCGCATAATCTAGGTTTAGCCGCGCACGAATATGCAATGTATCCCTTTGACTGGTAAGACACGCTCAACTTGCATGACATGGGTTCAGCTAATGGATCTAGCCCAATAACATACCAATACTACCTATATACCCTAATAGTACGGAGTTCACAAGTCTATTTTCTCTATTTCGGGATAACTTTACACTTAGAAAAGTACATGTCTCCCGCCACAAATATCCCACCCCGGTTGTCCATACCCACTTCTCCACCCGCTTCTCCACGGCCCCGCTGCCGCTCAGCACGTCGCTGCCGTCGATCTCTCAACCGCCGTTTGACACTGCACCTCCCACGAAGGGAGGGGCCACTCGCTGTATATCCCGCTCCTGCTCCTACTCCTTCTCTAGCTCCCAGCTTCCGCTCTGCTCCCCCTGCTCCCACTCTACTCCTGCTCCTGCTCCCACTCTACCTACTCCATAATTCTCCACTTAATAAAGTGAGTAGATCTGGTGCCTGCGCACAGTCCATAGGTCGTTTTGGTACATTGCCTAGTATATATAATATACTCCATGTAATTCATAAGAATAGTTGGGATTATTATTACCAATACTTGACCTAATAAATGCATTTGCTCTCTATCCTTGTTAGTATTAAACTTTTGGAGTCATATTTCATATCAATCATAGCACATATAGGTCTCTAATTATGCCTCACACTAAATGGTTTATGACTATGGCCTACATTAATTGGAACTCAAAATAATTAATTATCTCAGAAAGCAACCGTGAGGAGTAGCTTTAGCAACAGCGCTGGAATACGGCAGACTGTGACGGTGCACGGGGGCTAGGAGTCTTCCAGGGAGCGCAAGGCTAAGAGGCGGACCATTGGACTAGGGATCCAAGGACGGGTGGGCAATAGACTAGTAGACAAAGCTCGTATTCAATTAAGATACAAGACGTTGCGTGAGGAAGGAATATCACAAGGAGATGTGGCCGGGCTTTTATAGCCTTCGGGCCCCCAACAGTTCGTATTGGTAAATGGAGTACGGGTAGGAGGAGAAAGAGAGCTAGATGAGGCCCTAACGGCAGCAGCGGAGGAAGCGGGAGTGAGGTGGGATCGGGAGAAAAACTGGACAGGGGATAAGGGTAGGCACCTAGGGGTCATAATGCAGAACCAACGGCGACATCAGAAGTACCGGTGCCAGAAGGCGAAAGCAGCATGGGAAGTGGTCAGGAGGCTGAGCAAGCTGCCAGCAAAGGGGAAGAGGACGATTTTGACACAACAGCTACTACCCATTCTGACATATGGATGCGAGCTATACCCGACCGCAAGCGAGCAGCAACGACGGCTAGCGAACGAAATGTACAGGTGGACAATACGAGCATACCCGGGTAGCAGGGCGGACAAAGTACAGGCACTGGTGGGATTACACGATATAGGGGTGATAATGAACAACAAAAGGACTCGATGGGCAGCGTCAGTGTATGCCAGGCATGAACCAGAACTGAGAGCAATCGCAGAGCCCATACTTAGGGAAATACTGGGGGAGACGGAGCTCCGGTGGATGGAGAAGGCGAAGAGCGGGTGCCACAGGGTGCAGATTGAGGAACTGGCAGTAGAGAGAGTAGAGGAATGGTCTGATGGCAGCAGGATCGATGGGAGAGCAGCGGGAGCTACGAGAGGGGAGGGCCTGTATCTTGGAGAGTGGGCGACAGTAACGGACGCAGAGGAGGCAGGAGTCATGTTGGCATGGGAGGCGGGAAAGAGCGTGGTGGCATTGGACAGCCAGGGGGCTTTACAGCGCATAGCAAACCTACGATATACGAGACCGGGATTGTGGATAGAGGAGAGATTAGCACAGCTGATGCGGGAAGAACCGAGGACACTGATGTGGGTGAGAGGACACCAGGGGGTACAGGGGAATGAGGAGGCGGATAAAAGAGCCAAAAGAGAGGTGAAGGCCGGTAGGAAAACACCAGGTGTGGCGACTCCCCAGGGTATCAAACAAGAGTTCCCAGTATACCCCAGGGCGCCAGCACATTGAGGGAGCAGCACGGCAGTAGGGGCATCATGAATACCTAGTTTATCTCAAAGCAATTCTCCACTCAATAGATTTCATGCCACAGAGCGGCATTCACGTGATTTCATACAAAACCTCTATAAACGCATAACCTCTCTAATAGCATTGGATCTTCTGGTCCCGACGCTAGGCTAATATAGAGGTTCGACTGTAGACTGAGCTCACGTTAAAGCCACTTGGTTTTGACCTTACATATCGAATTTCCTGCGTGAGCTCGGCCTATGTCTTGAAAAGCGACATGGACCGTTGTTCGCCAGTGGATGCGGTAGAACAGAGCCTACCTAGCAGCTATAGAAGCTCATAATTAGAAGCTAGATGGCGTTGAACATGCCTACCAAATTATAGAAATATATAGAGACGCGAGGTGGAAGAGTGCCAGAGGGAGCCTATTGGAGGATGCCTATAGGAAGGGTGCGGAAGGAAAGCCAATAAGAGAGCAAGCAGGGCTAATACAAGTGCATACATCTGGGGAGCAGAGTCACAGACCTTGACTAATTACAACCAGCGGCTGTAGGAGCCAAGTAAGAGGCTGGCAGCAGCGGAACAATTGCTTGCGACATTGTAACGGGACTGTGACTATGGAAGCTCCAGGGAGCGCTCGTGACTATGACTGTGGACTGTGACTGTGGCTATGACTGTGAGACGGGCGTTGTATTCAGAGTTAGATACAAGACGTTGCGTGAAGAAGGGAATGGGAAATAGAGCGTAGACGGGTCTTTAATAGACAGCGTCCCCGTATGGCCTTCCTCACATACATATCCTATTGCATTAACGCATTACCACATGAAACGCATATCGCATTGCTGACATCTAACGCATTGCGCATTGCCATAACCCTTGTGCGCCGTGACAGACATTCGAGTTAGCGATACATGTTCTACTAAGCGAGGTATTTCATTTGTGGTTGATACTCGCGGCTTCACACTTATCAGGGCCTCTGACTGATGGTTAATTAGAAATATGGCAACTTTGTTGCTGAATGTAGCCTCGTCACTGGAAAATATTTACTCCGTATCCGTAAAGCGGAGGTAAAATCACCTGGCGGATGGATGTACTGTACGTGCCAGCCAGCTGGATAACCCCCATACGTGCCCATGGGTAGGGGACGGGAGGGAGGACGATGGAACAGGCATTGAAGACGAGAAGTGGTGGCAAGATTCCTTTTGTGATTACATGTAGATAATGGGGGAAGACAGAAGCCACCCGGGGGAAACCCAGGGAACTGCAGCCAAATACGAGCAGGGGTTAATGATTCCTTAAAAAAAAAATACTGCGGTGGTATGCGGTGGGTGGTGGGTGTTGTAATATCAGCTGCATACTCCGTATGGATGTGTGATTTGTTTTGCGCTAGCTGCTGCAGTACATGAAGTACGTATAGCTACCTATACCTATATGGTGGTGGGTTGATCGATGTAGAGTACGTGGTCAGTGCAGGCAAGAGGGAGCCGAACTCTTTTGGCTTCTCTACTTAATTACCAAACTCCCAGGGGGGTAGCACGGGGTGAAACACAGCCATAATCAAGCAAACGTAGCAAAGTCCGACTCCGAACCGCCACAAATTACGCAAGATTTAACACCACCAAGGCGAAAGTGGCCATGGATATCTACCTAAGATCAGAGACCGACAGGATCAGGGGGGAGATGAAAGTGGCGATACGGTTGGGTTGATGTGCGGGAGCTGCTAGCGGTCGCAGAGCGGAAAGGCAATATCAATATTCAGGATGTTTTCAAGAGCGCATTGTTGCAGGCTGCGGAGTATTCAACTTTGGAAATTACATCCCTCCTGCTAGATCGGGGAGCAGATATCAACGCTGTTGGTGGCATTTACGGGACAGCATTAGGAGCAGCTGCATTTAAGAGGAACAAGGAAATTGTTTTATTGCTGTTAGATCGAGGAGCAGATATCAACGCCGTTGGTGGCATTTACGGGACAGCATTAGCAGCAGCTGCATCAAGGGGGAACCAGAAAACGATTTCATGGCTGCTGGGTCGAGAAGCAGGTATCAACGATGTTGGTGGCTATTACTGGACAGCATTAGGAGCAGCTGCGTCAGGGGAAATTGTTTCATTGCTGCTGGATCGAGGAGCAGATATCAACGCTGTTGCTGGCGATTACGGGACAGCATTAGGAGCAGCTGCATTCAGGGGAAACAAGAAAATTGTTTCATTGCTGTTCGATCGAGGAGCAGATATCAACGCTGTTGGTGGCAATTACGGGACAGCATTAGGAACAGCTGCATTTGCCGGGAAAGAGAAGATTGTTTCATTGCTGTTAGATCAAGGAGCCGATATCAACACTGTTGGTGGTGATTACGGGACAGCATTATGGAGCAGCTGCATCAAGAGAGAACAAGGAAATTGTTTCATTGCTGTTAGATCGAGGGGCAGATATCAACGCTGTTGGTGGCGATTACGGGACAGCATTAGGAATAGCTGCATCAAGGGAGAACAAGGAACTTGTTTCATTGCTG
>Ga0307514_10003626_pt1 | contig 14659 bp, 6 predicted proteins | sample 16_EM_MG_FD_203088 | JGI IMG/M metagenome (GOLD analysis project Ga0307514, IMG submission 203088) | Populus trichocarpa ectomycorrhiza microbial communities from riparian zone in the Pacific Northwest, United States - 16_EM | ecosystem: Host-associated > Plants > Roots > Unclassified | place... | reverse complement strand
ATATTTTTATTTATTTACGTGGGGTGTCCGGGCTAGCTTACGCGCATCACGACTATTCCCCACGGCCCACTGGATATCCTGCAAGCCCAGGAGCAGGTAAGGCACCGCGGGGGTGACAGGCGTGCACATAGAGGGTCGAACTCGGGAGAGGAAGCGGAACAAGTCCACAAGTGACCACAGCAGCTAAACCCTCAAGTGCAGAAGAATGCTATATTTTGAAAAGAGGCAAGGAGGGACAAAGCAATATTCACCATTGGAGGGAGGGGTCCATAAATTATAAGAGCATAGTGGCACAGTGCATTCACGAAAAATGTTCACCAAATACTCTTATAAACTAGATGAACAAATGGAAGCTTATTAAAAAATATTGACGTGTGTTAAATAGGGTTGCTAACAAAAACAATCATAATGTGATAGTTAGATTAGATTAAGTTTTTTCTAGAATATTCAACATACCTTAATATTTCCTAAGAGGTTTGTCCGCAATTAATGTGGTCGAGGTTGGGAATACCCATAAATGAGGCCTATAATACATTATTTTTTAGTTTTTCATTATTCTCAATGCTCTTTTTAAATTTTAATTACTTTTCTAGTTAGTTTTTATTTATTTTTTTAATAAATATTGTGTCATGCATGCACACAAGCTTCTGCAACAATCAATTGCAAAACAATAAAAGGAAATTTGGAGAGTTGTCAAAATTAAAATTCATTTTTTATGAGGTTACAAAAATCATAAAAAATATTCTAAGATGAATTGTTTCTAGAAATTCTTATATATTGTTTAGATGAATTTTATGACCTTTACTTCGAGATCATGTTGACTTCTTCTTTGACAAGTCTTCTCAAGAGGGGTACGAAACTCTTATGGAATAAATGCCTATACAAAGTCCCCTAGGAGTATTGATAGGGGATTCTTCGAAGATCAAGTTAGTATTATGAATATTTATGTAAAAAAATAACATTAATGAAGATATTAATGAGTTTTTATGAAGGTAAAAAACAATTAGGAAGAAGATCCAAATATGAGGGGGAAGAAGTTGAGAATGTGTTTATGTCCCAAAATATGTCTCTCTCATTTATGTATATTCCTATTATCTTTTAAATTACATGATTTGAACTGTCTCATGAAACGTAGAAGGGGTAGAAAAGTAATCTCGTATGAGTAAGATAATATTATCTTATTGCTCGTACTATCACATCTAATTAATATAAACATGAGCTCCTTGCTCGTATTTAATTAATAGGATTATGATGGCCATCATAATTATTAACACAGACTCAAGATACAGGAAGCTTAGTGTAAAGTGACCCTTCAGTCGAACACTTAACTTGAGAGACGTTGGGTTCAACTCACACCCTGAGCCCAGAAGGAATCGGGTCCAGCTTGTGACTGCACCCAAGAATGGTCAGGGACGGCTGTGCCACAGCCCAACATGGAGCTGGGTGTGGTCGCGTCCCTAACCCGACATGGGATGGGGCCCGGACATGTCCAAGCTCAACATGGGATAGGGTGCGGACACATCCCTCACCCAACATGGGATTGTGCGCGGGCGCATCCTTGCCTAACAAGGAGTTGGGTGCAGTCATGCTCCTGCTCCACTTAGAATTTCACACGAAAAGGATATAATTTTATTTTGAATTGTTACTTTCATATGTTGGCTTTTAAGAACGTATTTGGCAGTGTGTTTGCGGTTGCTTTTCAAATAACTTTTTGTGCCGAAATACATGCCAATGATTTTTTTCATTTTTTAAAAATCACTTTTGACATCAGCACATCAAAACGATTCAAAAAGTACAAACCGCACTCAATTTTAGCAAAAAAAAAATTAAAATTTGATGAAACGCAGTTACAAACATAATGCCAAGCAGACCCTAAATGAGATTAGTTTATAGAAACCATCACCCATCCATTTCATTATTGTTGTTGAACTCCGAATCAAAAGATCACCAGTCTGCCATGAATTGTGCATCCATGATTTTCTTTTCCACATGCTTTCCTCTCCAAATAGAAAAGTCAAAGTATTGAACCACGTTAGCTGTGACACCTGTAAAATGATTCCTTTTACATATAATACCTCCACGAATGACAGCACATAAAGCATAAAATTACACCGACCTCAACTAGGTAGTGCCTTTACCTTTTCTGCTGGTGCTCCTCAGTTTACCACAAACCCAAAGGAAGCTGATATTCTTTTTAATTCCCATCTTATTCCAAAGTTGTGAGGACATGCAAGGATGCAATTTCAATCTAAACAAAATTTTCCAACCTATTTGTTTTTATATTTTAAAAAAAAATTTAAAAAAATTAATTTTTTTATTTTTTTCTTCAAATTAATATGTTTTTGATGTTTTTAGATATTTTAATGTTTTAATATTAAAAATAATTTTTAAAAAATAAAAAATATTATTTTAATATATTTTTTAATAAAAAATACTTTAAAAAATAATTAATCATTAGATACAAGAGAAAAATTCTAGGAAAGATGGAAAGATACCATCCTTTTCGAGCTTCTACTTATTACTTGTAGTGCATGTAAAACCATAAGCTCCGAGAAAGATTGATATGAAGGTGTTTATACTACAAATAACACAGTCATGTATAGTTTAATTCAGAACAATAGTTATTTGTTATGTGTTTTTTAGCAAATTAGCCGCTAAAAACAAGGGTTGCCTATATATACAATTTCTTTACAAGTTTTTTTTTTTGCAATTTATCACTTTCTTTTATTTATTGCAATTTATACAAATTAGCAAAAAAAAATATTATTTTTTAATTATTTTGGTGTAACAAAAACTTTTATAAATTATATTATTTTAATATATTTTCAAGTAAAAAAATATTTTAAAAAACAATTAATATCATAATATCAAATACCACGAACGAGAACTGTTCTCTCTGCCATAGTTTTAGGGTATCTTTTTAAAATAATTTTTAATTAAAAAATATTAAAATAATATGTTTTTTATTTTATAAAATATATTTTTAATATTAAAATATTAAAATAATTTAAAAATATAAAAAAATAATTTAAAATCATTTTTTTTTAAGTATGATTGGACTGTAATGATAAATATAGCCATAAGATTAGAACCTCCGATTTCTTACATGAAGAGACGAGAGATAGGGAAATTGAGATATTGTTTGGTTTGGTCATGATGTGACCGTGTTTTTTAAAAAATTTGAATTATTTTGCATTAGATTATTTTGTTCATTGTATTGATTAAAAAAAATTTATAAAATAAAAAATATTATTTTAATAAATTTTAAAATAAAAAATATTTTAAAAATTAATTATTATCATAATATTAATCATTCATTAAAAAAAAAAAAGCTGGGGTGCGGTTGATTCAATTATAAGGATAGAAAATTTTTTAATATTTATATTCATGATTTTTAACTTGGTTTAAATTTATTTGAACTATTTAACTTAGTTAAATTAATTTTAAACTTTTAAAATAAAAATAAATTATATCTTTTTTTCTTTTAGGCTAATTCAGTTTTTTTTAGTTTAAATTTGCAGTTAATTTTTTATTTTATTTTTTAAGTTCTATTATTTTTCGGTTTTTTTTCCTCCCAGCTATTCATAGGTCCACGTTGGATAAAACAATTTTTAATGACGTCATAAAAAAGACAAAGGAATCACTTTGGAAAAAAGTTAAATAATTTTTAAAACTGGGAAAGATGAATGGCAAAACCATTACATCAAAAACCTCAGAATTTGAGAACCAGCTGATAAGAATTGGAGACTGCCGACATGTCGGATTCTCAGAACAGCACGCTCGGTAATTTCTCTTTCCGTTTCAAAAATTCAGAATATGTTAATTCTATAAGCTGTTTTAGGGTTCCTATCTATTATAGACTTACAAAAATACTTCCCTGGTATAAATCGAAAAAATTATGGTCTTAATCGTAACCTTTTCGTTATACCAGCGATGTTTATGAACTAATTCATAAGAGGTTTTTTGTCAGTCCTGGGGGTTGCATGAGTTTTGTAGTCTTAGATGCCAAGTTGGGAGTTCTGGGTTAGGCAGTTAGATGAGAGATTTTGATGAGTTTATAGCAGATCTTGATTAGCAGTAATTGCTCCTAGTGAATTTAAGGAAGATGTGTGTTTGATCTTGGTTCGAGAGGTTCTATGTCATCATTTCCCTGTTGAATTTGATTCTAATTCCATGAAATGGTGCACAACTTGATGTTCTTTTAGATACATGTGGATATACTATCTTAAAAGTTAAGGGCTGTTTATTTACCTTATTTTGGTTGCCTTTCTGGACAGCAACGTTTCATGGTGATGACAAGATGGAAGAGGACTCTGGATCTATGGGATTGATTGGTGAAGTTGTGGGTCTTGGTGATAGAATCCAGGAAGAACAAATGCATACCGGGAATAAGGAGCACTCTTTGAATAGTCATGATCCTGTAGATCATGGTTGTGAGCCACTTCCTAACACAGGTAATGTCTTCAACTGTGCATGTGTTGAAATGAATTCGCTGTAGAGTATTTTACTGAATGCAATTCTGAACCAAATTGTTTTCCTAACATAGGTAATGTTTTCAACTGTGCATGTGTTGAAATGAATTGGCTGTAGAGTATTTTACTGAATGCTATTCTGAATCAAATCGTTTTCCTAACTTAGGCAATGTTTTCAACTGTGCATGTGTTGAAATGAATTGGCTGTAGAGTATTTTACTGAATGCTATTCTGAACCAAATTGTTTTGCATTCATACTAGAGGCAACTTGATATTGAATCCCGAATTGCACCATCTGCCCCAAAAGGTTAACCACGAATACCAGCCATTAGAAGCGTAAATCTCCCAAATCAAAATTCTCAAACTCAGCCCACTGGACAAAATAAAAACTAGTACCCCTTCCCTGCTAGAAGTCATTGTCAAACTGAAAGCCAGAAAACAACAGAGAATCTTCAGTGACTTATGTACCCAACTTTAGAAAGGATGATAATCATAGCTGAGTTCTTCACGTTCTGGTTTTATCAACCGATCTACTTATGTTATAGAGGTATAAAATACAAGTAATAAGTATATATTGCAAGAACTATGACAACATTATCTTCTTAAGTATGCATCAATGACTCTTGATACCTTCTAAGACCTGGATGGTCTACCAAAATTCCCACCAGACATGTTGATCAAGCTATGATATTGATTTTCAGCCAAACATTATGCAAGTATAACATGTAATTTGTTTGATTGCACTGAAACAGTTCATCTGATGGGTTTTAATTATGTACCTTGTTATCAGTAATGTCATAAATTTTATGCTAAACTTATATCTTACTCTTGAGTTGTGGCTTAAATTGGTGGATTGGTTTAGGATAGATTGGTAATTGCATGGTGTGGTGTCCTAAACAAGAATGTAATGTGTTGATATATTTTTTTTAGGATAAGGACTTTTCTTGTTAAAGTTGGACTTGAAGTATGTTTTCTAATGAAACAAGGACTTTATTGCTAGTATAAATAGAATGTGTTGTGGGTAGTTTATGTGTGCCTCCAATATTTATGGTGTGTAGTGGCAACCACAAATCCTGATAGTAGAATTCTCTGGTGCGCCCCATGGGGGGTTTTGTGAAAGGGTTGCCCTCTCGTCTAGTTTTACACAATAGTAGTTTATAAGGCCTAGTAGTCATGTAGTGGAGGTTGCTTGGATCTAACCGGGTTTTGGGTAGTTAGGTATGTGAGTGTAATCTCTATTTTGATAATGAAGTTTTGTGGAATAGGCTTTGCTGATCTCTATTTTGATAGGCTTTGCCGAACAATGTTATATTTTGTGTCCCTTTTATTTGTGTTGCTATTTGGTTTGCTTGGGTTTTGCACAACACATACTACTCCTATCGGTGGCAAGACTATTTGCATTTAAAAACAAATCCAGTACTTTAATAAATCTTACAACATTGGGGCAGCCGCATCCCTCATAGTACAATTAATTGGAAAGTGGCCTCAAATACTCCATTGCATTGTAGAATACAACCTCGACCCTAAACTCCAACTCCTTGTCAAAAACAGCATAATGCATCACCATCCGTGGAAGCTTTTCCCATCAAATCCAGTAATTTTGGATGCTGATTTAGATTCTCAAATTGAACCCCTTGTTGAGTTCTTGCAATGCTAGAAATGTTGTAGAAGCGGTCTTCGCAGTTGTTTGCAGCTTATTTGGGTTACTCAAGAGAATTTTCATATTTGAATGTAACCACTTCCTAGCCCAGTTTCCTGTTAGTTCATGATTTGTCCAAATAAAAGTCATTTGTTTAGCTGATTATTCCAGTATTTCATTAGGTTGATTAACCAAAGAGATTCCTATTCAACCTTCACACAAATATTCCACTGATTTTTTTCTTCTTTTATTGTTGATAATAAATTCTATATATATTTGTGCAACCTCTTTAAACATGTGCGAATTCTGCAATTTGAAGGGTTCTTTATCTAATATTGATTTCTTGGTTAAAGATGTAACATCCCCAATATCTGGCTATAAATTCCTTTATATTAAGTCTGAAAACAATGTAATTTTTTTTACTGGTCGATGAAACGGTCAACTGGTTTATTTGATAGTGCAATTGGTCGACAAGATCAATATAACGTTATCCATATTTCTAACTTATTAATATTCTACTAAAATTTCAACTGAGTTTCCTTTATATTTGGGTCATCCCAAGTATCGATATCAAAATCATATCACATATAATAACACTTTATAATCACAAACACCACAAACTCATCACCTCATTTCTGATTCATTCATCCTGAATCTCATCTTTTTGTATCCATCATTTCATAATTTGTTCTCTTCAATTCATGTCACTAAGGCATTTATTATTTTCACATCTATCATGATAACAAAAACATCAAAACATTTACAATAAACTCCACATCAACGAACACTTGATTAAGTGCATATATATATATATATATATATATATATATAGTTACTACTCAAATTACAATGACAAATATAATAATCATGCAAGACATTAGCATATATAGGTTTTAAATAATAAATACATTATATCACCTCAATTAGTCGACGATAATTGGTAGTTTAATTTGAGGATATGTAAACTATATTTCAAAATAGAGGATCCAAAATTACAGTCCACGTTACAACTAATAATCCACAATTTCCTAAATCTACACAAAAGCAACAACTAATCATTACTCCCGGCGAACCCCCGAGTTACCTGTAACAAAGTCAATAAGTTATACTAAGTCACAAGTTAATATCTCATTCAACACTTAAATGAAATAACCAACTTTTTATCTAGGCAATATTTTAATTCATTCTTTATTATTATCCAATTTTCTTTTTACATAAATTTAATCAACCGTAAACAAATTTTGTAATATTATAACTCAAATAATTGTTCCAACATTTCCTTATCCAAGCCAACAATTCAATACTCTCTTGAGTACTCATTATTTCAACATATCCATCTTAATTATCAATTGATCCGGCATTCACATTTGAAAAACAATGATTCAATATTCCTCACGAAAACCAGTTTCTCTGGCAAACCCACCTTAATTGCTAATCATTCTAGCATTTCTATTCGGAAGCCAATAATCCGGTATTCCTTAATGAATACCAAATAATTCTCTCAACTTACATATCTTTCTTTCCATATACACTATCAATATCACTATTCACATTTTCATGGATAACTAATTCATAAGTAAAATTTTCAGAGAATTATAAGGAAAAGTACCATAAGTTACGGAGTACCTACCTACTGTCTGACTATAAACGGCTCCACCAGCTCTTTGAATCACCTCAACGGTCTCCTCTGTATTGACATGTTTTCTAATTAAGTATTATTATCATATTACAACATACTCCTTATTTATTGTACCATTTGTTATAATTCTATTATATTCAGGTTTTTCATCAATACATTCTAATCATTAATTACAAACAAATTCATGATTCCTTCAACTCTTATTAATTTTTTACAATTCCATAAAATTTACAATTTTCTCAAACAATTTTTAATTTCATCCTTTTTGGCCCAACCATTCAACATTTCATCATTTTATTAATTCAACTCAATCAAAATCATTTCTCTGTTATTTCAACATGTTTCCACTCTTATTACATCCTACAAGAATCCTAGAAACTCAATTTCAAAGAAATCCACTTTTCCCTCCAATTTCATCACAAGAACCATAATTCAATTTTTTGCTAGGTTTTACTCAAAATCAATTAACTCTTGTTCAAATTGATATAGAGGGGTTCCAAACATCTTACTTGGTTACAAGATGTATTTTGAAAATCAACCAGTTGAAATTTTCCAAGGCTTCTCTCTTTTTCCTCATCTTTCTTCACACACACTCTCTCTCTCTCTATCTTAATTTTCCCTTTCTTTTATCTTTCTTAATTTCTAGTATGGATGTGTTTTTTTATCTTTCAAAACCCGCTCTTTTCACTCCTAAAGCTTACTTTATAGCCTTTCAAGGTGAAAGGAAAAAGAAATGAAAATGATATTTTCTCTCTTCCTGCACACCGTTGGGTTATAATAGGGACAATAGCCAAAATAGTCTAACTATTTTGAGAAATATCCTGACTATTTTGAGAAATGGTCTGACCATTTTATTAAATCAGTTTAGCTGTTTTTTAAAACAGCTAGACCTTAGAAGTGCATTAATTCATTGTTTTCAATATATATATATATATATATATATATATATATATATATATATATATATAAATTCAAACGATACCATATTCATTATTATACCCTAAAAGTAAAACAATTTAATCCACCTATACTTACCTCCATCTCCATGTATAAAAAACGGCTCCATGCTCATTTTTATTTGAATAATTGAAGACAGACTTGCATAAGATTTGGTTATTATCCCTACAGACACCTCTTCTTGTCATCTGTCATGGGGAAAAGGGAAGCGGTGGAGCTGCATGGTGGGCTTTCAATTTTATTAACCTCCTAAACTACATGTCATTTTGAGTTAAAGTGACAAACTAGTCAGTATTGAGTTAAGAATCACGTGCTAGAAGTTAGAACATAAATTGTATTCTCATTTCTTTTTAGATAAATAGTCTAACAAGACACGTGAGGAATTATGGCATGGTATTTGAGTGTACTAGAATATAATTAGTTTGGGTTTGAGTTTATAATTATATCCAATCTGATTTTTTATATTTTATAAATTCTAAACCCGACTAATTTAGTTTTGTTTTGAACCTGGGTGGGTTGGATATATTGGATTAGGCTAAAATTTCTTGTGAATATTACATATATTTACATGTTGAGCTTATATTATTAATTTTTATTAGTTCGTATTTAGAAGTGGACTTGTAGTATAAAATATAGGTGTCATGATACCCCTAATGTTAGTTCTAATTTTCATACTTTACACCACCATTAAATTCTAGTTATCTCCATCTTCCTCTCCAGCGAAGAAACAAGCTCATTTTTGTTACGCTAAAGGAATCTAATAGGAAGTCCACTAATAAAAACTTTAAAGTCGATACATTTCTAAATAAAATAATAATAATTATTCAATCCACAAACTATTAAATATAAATACAAAAGAAATATAAGGTATACGAGCTGGGTCGGATTGATCAGGTTTAAAAAATCTTGACTCTCCGCACAACCCATGTTTCTTAATTTTTTTTTATTTGTAATATCCATATTTATTAGGTTGAGTCAGATAATACATTTAAACACCCCCAAATGCACGTGTAGAGATACCAATTTAATCACTAGAGCCAAGCTTAATCGGACCCCATTCTCCTATAATTCTTGTTTGTGCAGAACTTCTGTTCTTATCACAACGAAATGAAAGTCCTGATATCAATGTGATGTTAAAGTCTACTGGCTTCTCTTTCTTTTTTTCATTTCTTTTTCATTGGTGGAAAATGAATGGTTAAAAATGTTTTTTTTTAATTAAAAATAGGCATTTTTCAGGTAATGTAATCTAAGGAATATCCTAATTTTTTTGATAAAAAAAACAATGTTTCATCTTGCATTTTTCAACTTCCAATTCTAGTTTAACTTCTCGAAATTTGGCATAACTTGACTACTTATTACCTCATTATTCTCTTTCAGTCACAACAGCGGAACCACCATTTAAGATCTTCTCAAAAAGTTTGTCTCGGAATGACATAGAGAATAGACTGAGCATTCCTACAAGTTGTCTACACTTTTTCCGAGTGCCTGAAGGTTCAAATCAAATTGAGTTCCAAGCAATCGACACTCTTGGTAAACCGTGGAGCTTTAAGCTATCCCTTCGTTCTGGAGGGTATCCAAAACCTGTAATCACCGGGGAGTGGCTTAGTTTTGTGAGGGATAAAGGTGTCAAGGTAGGTGATACCGTAACAATATTTCAGCAAAATAATGGAACTAATGAAGGCCAATACAGCATTTCAGTGTCCAGAAAGATTTTCAATGTTTTGGCTAATTTGGAATGAGCTTCGCTTCTGCTGCCTGACGTGAGCAGCTCTGTTGTTCATATTGCCCGTGTTGTTTTTATTTTTCTTTCGCTAAACATATTGCTATGGTTGTGTCATGTCTATCAACTGCTTAAGTATGCTCTCTGCAGAGTTATCTTCTTTTAATTCCAGTATTAATCTTGGCTATCTTTCAAGAAAAAACACAAGTCTGAAAATTTTAGAATATAAGTATGCTCTCTGCAGAGTTATCTTCTTTTAATTCCAGTATTAATCTTGGCTATCTTTCAAGAAAAAACACAAGTCTGAAAATTTTAGAATATGTGTATTTTTTATGCAGATGAAAGTAAAGGATAAAAAGATTTGTTATACCTTGAAATCCTTTAAGGTTCCCTGCGGTGAAAAAATATTTTCTGCTGTATCATTAACCTCTACTAGATACACGTGTTCGATGTTTCTGGGTAGATTTTTGCTGGAGCTATTTTTTCTCTGTTCTTACTCATCCCTTGATCTTCTTTGTTGGGATATTTGAGTAGTAATCCTTATTCTTTTTATTTGTGATTTGAACTCTTATTTTTGTTGTTGGTTTTTTTATAAATTTTTGTTTTGTTTTTCAATTTAATTTTTTAATCTAAGTTTTTTATTTTTTAAATTTGATTCTAGTTTTTTTTTTCTTTATTTTTTCGTATTTTTTTTTTTTTTATAAACTTTAAGGTGTTTTCCTTTCCATCATTTAATCAAAATATTTAGTTTTTTTATAAACTTCATTTACATGACTGTTTATCACCCTATTTTTTACTATAGCCACCATAAATTTAGTGCCTTGGGAAACCCAGCCATGGAAGGACTTGAAGGTAAAATGCTTATTATTTTCTGTATGATATAAAAGCTAAAGGCCTTATTAACAAATCGGGCTTCTGTTTATTTTTGGGCGGTCTCGTGTTGAAGATATTAAAACTTGTTTGGTATTATAATTTAAAGTATATTTTATTTAGAAATATATTAAAATGATATTTTTTATTTTTTTAAAATTATTTTTAAAATTAATATATAAAAAAAATTAAAAATTTAAATCGTGTTTCTAAATAGACCCTAAAAAACCTTATTTACGTGGGTTGTTGAGTGACACTAATTGATGCAAGTTAATGATGGTGGGTTATTGAGTGACACTAACTGATGCAAGTTAATGATGGTGTGAGTTTGTTTAATGTTTTTCTGTTTTTGGAATTTTTTATAAACTTTTAATTTTGGCCTTTCTATCATTTAATCAAAATATTTATTTTTTTCTAAAAAATAATTAAAAATTTTTCCTTACCTTTTGGATGTTTTTTCTTTCAATTCTTTTGTAAAATTGGTTTTTCTTATTAATTCAGCCCTTCAATCCAAAATTACCCATCCTTTTTTTTCAAAATTTGATTTTTAATTTTTTTTGTAATTGAATGTTTTTTTTTCAATTTCATCGTTTGACATTATATTTTTTAAAGTTTAGACTTCATAGTTTTTTGATATTTGATGTTTTTAATCAAATGACCCGAGTCACAAGTTTTATGGGTTAACATGGGTTCCCATCTTTTTTATTTACTTGTTTTCTTTTTTACTCTTATTACTCGACGTTGATTTAAAAAAAAAAAGATATGTTTTGTCATAACTCATTTTTGGGTCACTCCCAAAATTTTTTTTCCTATTCTTCAAAAAAAAAACTGCATGATGCCGTTTTGAACGGCACGGTGCAGCTTCTTCTTCCCTGCGCATGCAAAGGCAAGGAAGAAAAAGATTTTTGAAAATGTTTTTCCCGCTCACTTTCTCTCCCTTCCACTTCATAAAACCCTGCCAAAACCCATATCCACACAACCATACCCTGCCAACGTGACAATAAAAGAGAGGGACACCATGCCCTGCAAACACAACCGACCACCTTACCCTGCAGAGGTAAGGCAGCTCGTTCCCCCCTTGCACCACGATGGGATAGAGCAGGGGGGCACCATATCTTCCCGCTTATAAATAGAAGGGTGGGAGAACAGAAAAGAAGGGGGAGAGTTTATTGAGAGGAGAGGAGCTCGGGCAAAACAAAAGAAAAGGGAAGAGAAGGGGGAAGGGAGAGTGAAAGAACAAGACCGAAGAGGGAGGAGAAGAGCCACCATTGCACCTCCACCAGTGCCTCCATCGCTCCTCCCAGCCACCACCGACAACACCATCATCGTCCAAAAATAGAGGAAGAGCAGTGACAGAGAGTGAAGCGAGATGAGAGAAGGGAGAAAGGAATAGAAACCAGAGGCAAGATAGAAGAGAAGAAAAAAAAAGGAGGGATAAGAGAAATAGAACAAAGGAGAGAAAATAGATAGGGGGAGATTTTTTGAGAAAAGAGGGAAGCAAGCAGGAAAGAAGCAGAAACAGGGGAGGATTTTCGGGTTCCCAGCAGGTGCTCCTCTCTCTCCACCGTTTGGAGCAGCGCCACCGCCAGCCTCTCACCACCTTCCTCTCCTTACTGTAACACCCGTGAACAAGAAGAAGAAGCATGCGCCTTCACACAATCAAGAAGAGCAACAACATCACCACCAACGCCATTGCCAAGTCTTGGAAGTGAAAACAAATAAGGAGAGAAAGGAGGAGGAACCACCGGTTGCTGTAAGCATAGCCGCCACCAGCGCCACCGCCAGCTGCCACCATCCTCCCCGTCATTAATAACAGCCCTTGTACCGTGAGAAACAAAAGAAGAAACACTAAAAAAACCGAAATAGAGGAGAACAAAGCAGAAGAAAAAAAACGCAGAGAAGAAGAAGAAAAGCCGACCACCGTCCAAGCCGTTCTTCGGTCAGCAACCGCTAGCAGCACAGCCTCGAAGCCACCGCAGGTCCGCCCTTCTTCCATCTTCTTCTTCTTCCTCGCTGCACTGTCTCCACTGTTCTGCGTGAACAGTGGAGAGTGCTCCACTGTTCATTGTCCGGCCCAGTCCAAAATGAGTGGGCCGGGTCCCAAAAAAAATATTTTTGAAAATTTGTAACTCTTCCGCGTATTTTTCTACTAAATTTTGCTTAAAATTGATTTGTATTTTTACATAATAAAAATATACATCCGGTATTAAAATACCCGGTTTTCGTCAAAACATTAAAAAAAAACATGTTTTTATTTTCATGCATACGACCAAGTCTCTAAAAATAAAAAAACTCATATCGTATTTTCATACAACAAAGAAAACTTCAAAAAAAAAAGGTTTTAGCATGCATTTTGGCTTTAATAACCAGTTTATTAAAGTTACGAGAACTTGGCCAATATTTCAAAAAATCCAAGAAAATTATTTTGTTTTCTTTTAATATCCGAGATTGCGAATTTATACATAAAACGTACTCTCGATATTAAAAAGATAGTTTTTTTATTTGATAATAGAACGGTTAGGTTTTACCCCATTAAGATAAGAACCTCTTTTTTTAGGAGCGCTTTTCTTGAATTTTAGACAGACAAGACCAACAATTAGAAAATACGACCAAACCTTAGATTTTGATCAGACAAATAAAACAATATAGCTTATCTTAGGTAGAGTGTATTTGGGGTGCTAATACCTTCCCTTTACGCAACCAGTCTCCATACCCGATCTCTGAAACCAGTTAGGGTTCCTAGTGACCATAATATTAGGTGACGACTCCCATTCTTTTTTTTCACTAATAAAAAGACAAAAATTCCTTGTCTCCCTATATTTTCCAGACAACACACACTATTGAGTGTGGAGGGCGATCGCCGCGGCGCCGCACACTTGCGACATATTTCATGATTTTCTTTGTGTTTTTTATATGGTTATCATGGTCTTATGACATGACCCGTGAGTTTGATAAGTTAACCCGAGTAGGCTCATGTCTTTTCTTTTTTCCTTTTAGTTACTTTTGTTTCTTGAGATTCTTATATGTTATTAATTTTTATTTATTTTCATCCTTCAATATTTGATTTGTTAAGAATTAATTTTTATGGTTTTTTCATATTTGATGCTTCCACTTAAATAGGCCGGCAACGAGTTTCATAAGCTAACAAGGATTGGCATCAATTTTTTTTAGACTTAATCTTGTTTTCATCTCATAATTTAACATTGGCTTTTAAAAAAATTATATTTCATCATTATTTTTTTTTTTTTATCATGTTATCTTGATCTCATAATTTGACCTATAGGTTTGACGGGTTAACCCAAGTAGGCTCAAGTTTTTTTTTTACTTATAATTGCTACTATTTTATTTTTTTGTATGTTGGA
>Ga0307514_10003625_pt1 | contig 14660 bp, 10 predicted proteins | sample 16_EM_MG_FD_203088 | JGI IMG/M metagenome (GOLD analysis project Ga0307514, IMG submission 203088) | Populus trichocarpa ectomycorrhiza microbial communities from riparian zone in the Pacific Northwest, United States - 16_EM | ecosystem: Host-associated > Plants > Roots > Unclassified | place... | reverse complement strand
ACCGGCTGACCCACAACGGGACCGGCTGACCCACAACCGGACCGGCTGACGCATGACGAGAGCGGCTGACGCTTCATGTGACCGCGTGACGTGTTGTCGTACCCGCCTGTAAGACTTGGCCCATGCGCATTGTGGTTCTGGCAGGCGGCATCGGTGGTGCCCGGTTCCTGCGCGGTCTGAAGCGGGCCGCGCCGGACGCGGACGTCACGGTCATCGGTAACACCGGGGACGACATTCACCTCTTCGGGCTGAAGGTCTGCCCGGACCTCGACACGGTGATGTACACGCTCGGCGGCGGCATCAACGAGGAGCAGGGCTGGGGGCGGGCCGACGAGACCTTCCACCTCAAGGAGGAGCTCGCGGCGTACGGCGCCGGGCCCGAGTGGTTCGGGCTCGGCGACCGGGACTTCGCCACGCACGTCGTGCGGACGCAGATGATCAGTGCGGGATATCCGCTGAGCGCGGTGACCGAGGCGCTGTGCGACCGGTGGAAGCCGGGCGTACGGCTGATCCCCATGACGGACGACCGGGTCGAGACCCATGTCGCCGTCGACGTCGACGGGGAGCGCAGGGCGGTCCACTTCCAGGAGTACTGGGTGCGGCTGCGGGCCGGTGTGCCGGCCGAGGCGATCGTGCCGGTCGGGGCGGAGCAGTCCAAGCCGGCACCGGGCGTCCTGGAAGCCATCGCGGAGGCGGACGTCGTGCTCTTCCCGCCTTCCAACCCGGTCGTCTCCATCGGCACGATCCTCGCCGTGCCCGGCATCCGCGAGGCGATCGCCGACGCCGGGGTGCCGGTGGTGGGCCTGTCCCCCATCGTCGGGGACGCGCCCGTGCGCGGGATGGCTGACAAGGTGCTCGCGGCGGTCGGCGTGGAGTCGACGGCCTCGGCTGTCGCCGAGCACTACGGCTCGGGGCTGCTGGACGGCTGGCTGGTCGACACCGTGGACGCGGGCGTGGTGGAACGGGTGGAGGCCGCCGGGATCCGGTGCCGGGCCGTGCCGCTGATGATGACCGACCTCGACGCGTCCGCGCAGATGGCCCGGGAGGCGCTGACGCTGGCCGAGGAGGTGCGGGCGGTTTGAGCGGCGTACCTGTCGACGGTTTCCGGGTCTGGGCGGTGCCCGGGCTCCCCGAGGTGCAGCGGGGCGACGACCTCGCCAAGCTGATCGCCGCCGCCGAGCCGGGGCTGGCCGACGGGGACGTCCTCCTCGTCACCTCGAAGATCGTCTCGAAGGCGGAGGGGCGTGTGGTCCAGGCGTCCGACCGGGAGGCCGCGATCGACGCCGAGACGGTACGGGTCGTGGCGCGGCGCGGTGCGCTCAGGATCGTCGAGAACCGGCAGGGGCTGGTGCTGGCCGCCGCCGGTGTCGACGCCTCCAACACCCCATCGGGGACGGTCCTGTTGCTGCCCGAGGATCCGGACGCGTCCGCGCGGGCGATCCGGGACGGCCTGCGGGGTGCCCTCGGGGTCGACGTCGGCGTCCTCGTCACCGACACCTTCGGCCGGCCCTGGCGCGCGGGGCTCACGGATGTGGCGATCGGCGCCGCCGGAGTGCGGGTGCTCGACGATCTGCGCGGCGGCACGGACGCGTTCGGCAATCCGCTCAGCGCGACGGTCGTCGCGACGGCGGACGAACTGGCCGCCGCCGGCGACCTGGTGAAGGGCAAGGCCGCCGGCCTGCCCGTCGCCGTGGTGCGCGGGCTGCCGCACGTGGTGGCTGAGGAACACAGTGAGGGCGCGCGGACCATCGTGCGCGGCGCGCGCGACGACATGTTCCGGCTGGGCACCTCGGAAGCGGTACGGGCCGCGGTGACCCAGCGGCGTACGGTACGGGCCTTCACGGACGAGCCGGTCGACCCGGGGGCCGTCCGACGGGCCGTGGCCGCGGCCGTGACGGCGCCGGCGCCGCACCACACGACGCCGTGGCGGTTCGTGCTGCTGGAGTCCGAGGCCGCGCGGACCGGGTTGCTGGACTCCATGCGCGAGGCCTGGATCGCCGATCTGCGGCGGGACGGGAAGAGCGAGGAGTCCATCGCGAAGCGGGTGCGCCGGGGGGATGTGCTGCGGGCCGCACCGTATCTCGTGGTGCCGTGTCTCGTCATGGACGGGTCGCACACGTACGGCGACCCGCGGCGGGACGCGGCGGAGCGGGAGATGTTCGTGGTCGCCACGGGGGCCGGCGTGCAGAACTTCCTCGTCTCGCTGGCCGGGGAGCGGCTGGGGTCGGCGTGGGTGTCGTCCACGATGTTCTGCCGTGATGTGGTGCGGGAGGTGCTGGGGCTGCCTCAGGGCTGGGATCCGATGGGGGCGGTGGCGGTCGGACATCCCGCGGAGGAGCCGCGGGCTCGGCCTGAGCGGGATGCGGGGGGCTTCATCGAGGTGCGGTGATGCCCCGCCGGGAGAGCCGGCGCCTACGGTCTTGGGGCCCAGGGTCACGTGTGCGACTGCGGGCTTGTGGGGGCTGGTCGCGCAGTTCCCCGCGCCCCTTGGGCGTTGTTGGCACCCGGTGGTCGTATGTGCCGCTTAGTCTCGTTAGCCATCCTCGACACCTTCAGGAACTCACCCGTGGCAGGACGGTTCGCTCCCCGGCCCACGCGTACGACCGTGCGCGGTGGGGAGGTCGTGGTGCCCGCCGCGCGCGGTGCGGCGCCGGTGGCTTCGGGGCGGGTGCGCAGGTGGGTGCCTCAGTGGCCGCTCGATCTCGGGCTGGTGCTCGGGCCGCTTCGGCGGGGGCCCGGCGATCCGACGTTCCGGGCGCTGCCGGACGGGTCCGTGTGGCGGGCCAGCCTGACGCCGGTCGGGCCCGGCACGCTGCGGGTCGCGGCGGTGGGGGGCGAGGTGCGCGGGGAGGCGTGGGGGCCGGGTGCGGAGTGGCTGCTGGATCGGTTGCCGGCGATGCTGGGCGCCGATGACGACCCGGCCGCGTTCACGCCTCGGCACCGGGTGGTGGCGGGGGCTTGGCATCGGCGGCCGGGGCTTCGGCTGACCAGGACCGGGCTGGTCCTGGAGTCGTTGATTCCGTCGGTTCTGGAGCAGAAGGTCACGACCGACGAGGCGTATCGGGCGTGGCGGTCGCTGGTGCGGAAGTTCGGGGAGCCGGCACCGGGGCCCGCGGCGGGTGGGCGGCTGTGGGTGATGCCGGCGCCTCGGACGTGGGCGTTGATCCCGTCGTGGGAGTGGCATCGGGCCGGCGTCGACAACAAGCGGGCGTCGACGATCCTGCGGGCCGTCCGGGTGGCGGGGCGGATGGAGGAGGCCGTTCGGATGGAGGCGGGGGCGGCGCAGGCCCGGTTGGAGGTCGTGCCGGGGATCGGGCCGTGGACATCGGCGGAAGTGGTGCAGCGGAGTCATGGGGCGGCGGACGCGGTGACCGTGGGGGATCTGCATCTGCCGGGGATCGTGGGGTGGGCGTTGGCCGGGGACCGGGACGCGGACGACTCGGTGATGCTGGAGTTGCTGGAGCCGTATGCGGGGCAGCGGCATCGGGCGGCACGGTTGATCCTGCTGAGCGGGAGGGTTCCGGCTCGGCGGGCGCCGCGGATGCCCCGGGGGGACATCGGGCGGCTGTGAGCCGGCCGGCGTCACGGTGATGTCCCTGGGGGCTCCCCCCGGACCCCCTCCCTCGTCTCCCGACCAATCCCACTGGTCCCAGGCCTACTGGTCTACCGACCCCCGCCTACTGGTCCGAAGAGAACCGCACCGCCCCCGCCGGGATGCGCGCGTCGCACCACACCCGCATCCCGTCGCGGAGTTCGTTGTCGGCGCCGATGACCGCGCCGTCGCCGATGACCGTGCCGGTGAGGACGGAACGTTCGCCCACGCGGGCGCGGGTTCCGATGAGGGAGTCGGTGATGACGGCGCCGGGTTCGATGACGGCGCCCGGGAGGATCGTCGACCCGAAGACCCTCGCCCCCTCCGAGACGAAGGCGCCCTCGCCGACCACCGTGCCGCCCGTCAGCTTGGCGTCGGGGGCCACGGTGGCCGTGGGGAGGATCAGGCGGTCGGCGCCGCGGCCGGGGACCGCGGGGGACGGGGCCCGGCCCAGGACCAGGTCGGCGGAGCCGCGGACGAAGGCCGCCGGGGTGCCGAGGTCCAGCCAGTACGTGGAGTCGACCATGCCCTGCAGATGGGCCCCGGCCGCCAACAGGTCCGGGAACGTCTCGCGTTCCACCGAGACCGGGCGGCCCGCCGGGATCGTGTCGATGACCGAGCGGCGGAAGACGTACGCCCCCGCGTTGATCTGGTCGGTGACGATCTCCTCCCGGGTCTGGGGCTTCTCCAGGAACGCCAGCACCCTGCCCGTGTCGTCCGTGGGGACCAGTCCGTAGGCGCGCGGGTCGGTGACCTTGGTGAGGTGCAACGACACGTCCGCGCCCGTGGTCTCGTGGGTGTGCACCAGCGCGCGGATGTCCAGGCCCGTCAGGATGTCGCCGTTGAAGATCAGGACCGGGTCGTCGGGGCCCGAGTGGAGACGGGACGCCACGTTGCGGATGGCGCCGCCGGTGCCGAGGGGCTCCTCCTCCGTGACGTACTCGATGTGGAGGCCCAGCGCCGAGCCGTCGCCGAAGTACGGCTCGAAGACCTCGGCCAGGTACGAGGTGGCGAGCACGATGTGGTCGACGCCCGCCGCTCTCGCTCTCGCCAGTTGGTGCGTGAGGAAGGGGACCCCGGCCGCGCGGACCATGGGCTTCGGCGTGTGCACCGTGAGGGGGCGCAGCCGGGTGCCCTTGCCGCCGACCAGGAGGATCGCTTCTGTCACCTGTCGTCTCCGCTTCCTGCCGGGACCGGCCGAACTGTCTTTCGACCGGACAGTGTATGCAGACCGTTGTGCGCTGCTGTCGACGGCCAGGCGGCATTCAGCCCCTTGTCCACGACGGCGACGAATGTGTCCTCCGGCCAGTCGAACAGACTCCACCGACCCCGGGACGGTTCCCGTTCCCGAGCCGAGCCGGCCAGGCCCGTAGCCAGGTCAGAGTCCGGGCCGGGCCCGCCCTAGCGTCCCTGGTAGCGGGCCGCGGCCTTGCGGACCGTGCCGAGCTTGCCGTAGAGCTTTCGGCCGGGGCACTCCGTGGCGAAGCCGTCCCGATGACCGGAGATCACATTCAGTCGCACATTCTTTCCTTTTCGGTAGAGATTGCCACCACCGGACTTCAGGTATGTCTTTCCACGCGGATTTGCCCCGTGAAGGCCGAGTTTCCACGCGGTGAGCCGAGCGATGGCCGTCAGCGAAGCGGCGGACGGCTTGGTGGCGCCGTAGCTGCCGAGGACGGCGATCCCCATGCTGTTGGTGTTGAAACCGAGCGTGTGTGCGCCCATGACCGGCTTGGCCACGCCCCCGGCACGTCCCTCGTAGATGTTTCCGCACTTGTCGACGAGGAAGTTGTAGCCGATGTCGCGCCAGCCCATGCTGACGACGTGGTAGCGGTAGATACCGCGGATGACTGAGGGGGCCTGCGCGCACCTGTACCCGTTGCCGGACGCCGTGTGGTGGACGAAGGCCGCCTTGACCTTGCTCGTGTAGCCGAACCACTGCTCGCGCAGTTTCTCGTTCGCGCCCCAGCCGCGCCGCGTGACGATGCGCGGGCGCGGTCCGATGTACGGCTTCGCCCGCAGCGACTGCGTCGACCCGCCGGTCCGCAGGGTCAACAGCTCCCGCTCGGTCGCCTTCTGACCGAGCGCCGGGATCTCGGTGGCGCCGAGGGGGACCGACAGTTCGACGTTGACGGCGGAGGCCTTCACAGCGCGGCCCGCCAGGGCCTGTGGGGAGCTGCCGCGGACCGCGGTGTGGGGGACCGCGGTGTCCGCGGCGGTGGCGCGCGGCCCGGCCGGGCCCGCCTCCTCACCGGGGTCCACCAGTTCGAGGCGCAGGCCCGCGGGAAGGGGGGAGGTCGCCGTCGCCGTAGTGGGACCTCCGGTGGTCCCGTCGACGCGGGGCGCCTGGGTCTGGGCGTCGGCCCGGACGCGTACCTCCACGCCGTCGGAGTCCCCCACCCACAGTGGGGCCGTGGCGCCGCGCACACGGCCCGAGGTGCGTTCGGCGGTGTCGGGGTCGGCCGCGTGTTCGGCGTTGTGGGTCTCGACGTCCTGCCAGCCGGACCACCTGCCCGTGCCGGCGGCGCGGGTACGGACCTGGACGCGGCCGTGGAGTTCGGTGGCGGGGTCGTCCCAGACCACGCCGACGAGCGAGAAGTGCCGTACGTCCCGGCGGGGCAGGCCCTGTTCGGCGGTGGGGCCGGGGGTGCGGTCGCGGGCGAGGGGCGCGAGCGGCAGCGACTGGGTGCCGCCGGACGCTTCCGCGGTCAACCGTCTCGCGGTCGCCGTGGCCGTACTGTCCGTCAGGGCCAGGGCGGCCGCCGCACGCGCCGGGGCCGGGGTGTTCGCCGCGGCCGCGGGCGGGGTCAGCGATAGGGCCAGGGCGGCCGCGCAGGTGACACCGATCGAGGAAGCTAGGAATCCACGCATGTTCCCGATCCTGGACATAGTCATAGATATCTGTCCATCTCGGAATTGACGGGCCGTCGGGTGCCATTGCGCCGAACCGGTGGCGCGAAGGGGGCCCGGCGGCTCGATGCGCGGCGGCGGGCCCGCGTACGCTTCGGTGGGTGAACGCCACCGACCGAACCCCTGCCGACCTGCTGAGTTCCGCGCTCGCCGCGGACCCCGGGCGCCCGCTGGTGACCTTCTACGACGATGCCACGGGCGAACGTGTCGAATTGTCCGTGGCCACCTTCGCCAATTGGGTGGCCAAGACCGCCAACCTGCTCCAGGGCGACCTCGCCGCAGCGCCCGGCGACCGGGTCGCGCTGTTGCTGCCCGCGCACTGGCAGACCGCGGTGTGGCTGCTGGCGTGTTCGTCGGTGGGGGTGATCGCGGACGTCGGCGGGGATCCGGGGGCGGCCGACGTGGTGGTGAGCGGGCCGGACTCGCTGGAGGCCGCGCGGGCCTGTTCCGGGGAGCGGGTCGCGCTGGCCCTGCGACCGCTCGGCGGGCGTTTCCCGCAGACTCCGGCGGGGTTCGCGGACTACGCCGTCGAAGTTCCGAGTCAGGGTGACCGGTTCGCGCCGTTCGCGCCGGTGGATCCCGACGAGCCGGCGCTGATCGTGGCCGGGCGGGGGTTCAGCGGGGCGGAGATCGTCGAGCGGGCCCGGGCGGAGGCGACGGCGGTGGGGCTGACGGGGCCTGGATCCCGGCTGCTGTCGGGGCTGTCGTACGACACCTGGGAGGGACTGAACGCCGGGCTGTACGCGCCGCTGGCCACCGGCGGGTCCGTGGTGCTGTGCCGGAACCTGGACCAGCTGGGTGAGGACGCGCTGGCCAAGCGGATCGAGAGCGAGCGGGTCACCGCGACCACGAGGTAGGCGAACCCGTCGGACAGCCCCCGTCCTCGAGGGGGAACCTCCGCGTCCCACTGCGGACTCCCCCTTCGGACAACCCCCTCATCACCCGTTCGGCTCAGCTCCACCCGCCCCCGGCGCCCCGTCCGCGCCATCGTCGTAGGAGCAGCCCGCACGACGCGCTCGTACGCCATGAGGGGTGGATCCGACGTGACCGACACCGCAGGCGCACCCTCCGAACGGAACGGCGCCGACGTCGGCCTCGGTCCGGGGGTGGGCGCCTCGGCCAGTGGGCGTGGGCTGACCCGGCGGCGCAGACGGCGGTGGATCCGCGGGGTCGGGCTGGCCGTCGTGGTCCTGATGCTCGCGGCGGGCGGGGCCGTGTGGGCCGTCTACGCGAAGCTCGACGGCAACATCACGCCGGACGAGGAGGCCGCGGCCGAGCTCGCGCGGTATGAGCGGGAGCGGCCCACCTCGCTGGTCGCGGGGGCGCAGAACATCCTGGTGATCGGGTCGGACTCGCGGTCGGGGAACGGGAACCGGCACTACGGGCGGGACTCCGGGACCGAGCGGTCCGACACGACGATCCTGCTGCATCTGTCCGCCGGGCGGCGCAGCGCCACCGCCGTGTCGCTGCCCCGGGATCTGATGGTGGACGTGCCGGGTTGCCGACGGCGTGACGGTGGCCACACCGAGCCCATGTTCGCGATGTTCAACTACGCCTTCCAGGTCGGCGGTTCGGCCTGCACGGTCCGGACCGTCGAGCGGCTCACGAACATCCGGGTCGATCACTACGTGGTCCTCGACTTCCACGGGTTCAAGGACATGGTCGACGCGGTCGACGGCGTCGAGGTGTGCCTGGCCGAGCCGATCCACGACAAGGCGGCCAAGCTGCGGCTCCCGGCGGGGCGGGTGAGGCTCGACGGCGAGCAGGCCCTCGGCTACGTCCGCGCGCGGAAGTCGCTGGGCAACGGCAGCGACACCGACCGGATGGACCGCCAGCAGCGTTTCCTCGGCGCCCTGGTCAACAAGGTGCGCGGCAACGACGTCCTGCTCAATCCGGTACGGCTCTACCCCGTGCTGGACGCGGCCACCTCCTCGCTCACCACGGACCCGGGACTGGCCAGCTTGCGCGCTTTGTACGAACTCGCGCGCGGGGTACGCGACATCCCCACCGAACGTGTGCAATTCCTCACCGTGCCCCGGGAGTCGTACGTCTACAACGCCAATCGCGACCAACTCGTGGAACCCGAGGCCGAGAAGCTGTTCGAGCGTTTGCGTTTGGACAAACCGGTCGCGGTGACGGCGGCCGGTGCACGGAATTCGGCGACTAAAAGCCGCAATTCGGCCGCGGAAGTCGAGGGCGACTACAGCGGGTACGTGACCGGCGACCCCAACGGAGTCGCGCACAAGCCCGGAAAGGCGACTGAAAAGCCCGCGGGCGCACCCGCGAGCGACGCTTCCCCCGCGCCCACGTTCCACGGCAACACGGCCGCCGAAGACCCCTGTGGGTAAAGCATTTGCCAAGGTCGTGAACCTTGGTCCGAGAAAATGAGCGAATTGCCCGGTTGTAGGGAAGTGGAATAGGTCACCGACGTCGCTCGACGCCTTACTAGGCGGTTAGTGTGAGCGATCCGGTGCACCCGGCCAGGTCTGTCCTTCGGCCGTGCACCGTGTGACCGAGACCCGGGCGCCTTTTGGAGGGGGAAGGTGCCGCGTGCCCCGACGGAGGAATCTGACAACCGTGGACGCGCAAGGCCGTGGGCGGGCGGACGATATCGATCCCGCAGACCAGTGGGTGCTCAATCCGGACACCGGCGAATACGAACTGCGACTGGCTCCTTCCGCTCCGCAGCCGGCGGTACCCCGGCCGCGCGCCGGCGCCCCGGTAGGGGCGGGCGCGGCACGCGGCCGTACGGCGACGCCCGCGGCCCCCGGCCGTGGGGTCCCGCCGCCGCGCAGACGCCGTGGCGCGCCCCCTGAGGAACCGCTGCCGGGGCGGCGCGGACGCCGGCCGGTCAAGAAGAAGTCGAAGGCCAAGAAGGTCCTGTTGTGGACCGGCGGCACGATGGCGTTCGTGCTGGTGGCCGCGGCGGGGGGCGCCTACCTCTACATCGAGCACCTCAACGGCAACATCACGTCCATCTCCGACGACGGCGCGAGCACCGGCGGCTTCTCGAAGGACAAGGCGATCAACATCCTGGTGATCGGCACGGACAAGCGCACGGGCTCGGGCAACGAGGGCTACGGCGACAGTGGCAGCGTCGGGCACGCCGACACCACGATCCTGCTGCACGTCTCCAAGGACCGTACGAACGCCACCGCGCTCAGCATCCCGCGCGACCTCATCGTCGACGTCCCCGACTGCCCCACCACGCAGGCGGACGGCACCCAGAAGATCATCTCCGGCTCGACCGGCGTCCGCTTCAACACGAGCCTCGGCCAGGACGAGCGCACGCCCAGCTGCACCATGCGGACCGTCACCGAGCTGACCGGGGTCAAGCCGGACAACTTCATGGTCGCCGACTTCAACGCGGTCAAGACGCTGACCACGGCGGTCGGCGGGGTCGACGTGTGTCTCGCCAAGGACCTCAAGGACCCGGACTCACACCTGGACCTGAAGAAGGGGACGCAGCACATCTCGGGCGAGACGGCGCTCGCGTTCGTGCGCACCCGGCACGCCGTCGGGTTCGGCGGTGACCTGAGCCGGATCGGGCTGCAACAGCAGTTCCTCAGCGCGCTGATGCGGAAGCTGAAGTCCAATGACACGCTGAGCAGCCCGCCGAAGATGATAAAGCTGGCCGAGGCGGGCACCAAGGCGCTGACCGTCGACTCCCAGCTGGACAGCATCAACAAGCTGAAGGACCTCGGCCTGGAGCTGGGCAAGCTCGACATCAAGAACCTGACGTTCACCACGGTGCCGGTGATCGACAACCCGACGGAGAAGGTCAAGGCGACCGTCGTCGTCAACCCGACGACGGCTCAGCCGGTCTTCGACATGGTCAAGAACGATGTGTCGTTCACCGAGGTCAAGGCCCAGAAGAAGAAGGAGGCGGCCGCCGTGGCCGCCCGTCTGGAGGGCGCCAAGTCGGCCGCGTCCCAGGTGCGGGTGCGCATCCTCAACGGCGGTGCCGTGGCCGGCAGCGCGCAGGCGGAGCTCCTGTACCTGCAGAACGACGAGGGCGTGGAGAAGTCCGAGAACGCCGGCAACGCGCCCGCGGAGCTGGCCAAGACCACCCTCGAGTACGCTCCCGACCAGGCGGACCAGGCACGTCGGCTCGCGGACATCATGGGGTTGTCCGGATCGGCGATGAAGCCGGGCAAGAGCGTCACCAACTCCCAGGGTCTGCCGACGATGACGCTGACGCTGGGCAAGGACTTCGAAGAGGCCGGCGTGTCGCTCACCGCTCCGACGAAGGCGCCGGAGGGGATTCAGAAGTCCACGGCTGACAAGGTCGAGTGCGCCAAGTGACCTGACGGGCCTGTCGTACGTCTATAGGGACGTACGACAGGCCCGTTCGATGGTGCGAGGGTGGGGAGACAGGGGAGATGACGCGCAGCAGCGTGCATGGGGAGGGAACCCGACCGGACGTCCGGCAGGACGCCGTGGGCGGGGAGGGCGGCCGCCGTGGGGACGGCGGGACCGGCCGAGGCAAGGAGCGCTCCGGCGGCGAGGCGGGAGGCGGGGACGGCTCCGGCAGACCTGGCACGGGGGCCGGAACGGCGGCGCTGCGCAGCCGGCAGCTGCCCGGGCGCAAGCACCGGGTGCTGCGGTGGTCGGCAACGACCCTGGCGGTGCTGATACTTGGCACGGCCGGCGCCGGATATCTCTACTACGAGCACCTCAACGGCAACATCCAGAAGGGCAAGCGCAGCGGCGGCGACTCCAAGGCCCGCAAGTCGGAGCCGAACGCGGCCGGCCAGACGCCGATGAACATCCTGCTGATCGGCTCGGACAGCCGTAACTCCGACGCGAACGTGGCGCTCGGCGGCAGCAAGGACAACCGCGGCAACCCGCCGCTGGGCGATGTGCAGATGCTCATCCACCTGTCCGCGGACCGCAAGAGCGCGGCGGTGGTCAGCATTCCGCGCGACACCCGGGTCGACATCCCCAAGTGCGAGGACCCGGACACCGGCGAGAAGTTCCCCGCGACCAACAAGATCATCAACGAGTCGCTGGCCCGCGGCGGAGCCGGCTGCACGCTGACCACCTGGGAGAGCCTCACCGGGATCTACGTCGACCACTGGATGACGATCGACTTCGCGGGCGTGGTGAGCATGGCGGACGCCATCGGCGGCGTCGAGGTGTGTGTGAACCAGAACGTGTGGGACCGTCCGCTGCCCCGCGTGCCCGGCGGCTCCGGACTGAAGCTGACGGCCGGGACGAAGAAGGTCCAGGGCAAGCAGGCGCTGCAGTGGCTGCGCACCCGGCACGCCTGGGGCAGCGACCCGCTGCGGGCCCGGGCCCAGCACATGTACATGAACTCGATGATCCGCACGCTGAAGGACCAGAACGCCTTCACCGACACCGGCCGTCTGATGAACCTGGCCGAGTCGGCCACCAAGTCCCTGAAGGTCTCCGAGGAGATCGGCACGGTGAAGAAGCTGTACGACCTCGGGATGCAGCTCAAGACGGTGCCCACGAACCGCATCACCATGACCACGATGCCGACCGTGCAGGACCCCGAAGACGCCAACCATCTGCTGCCCGCAGGCGCCGACGCGGAGAAGATGTGGGCGATGCTCCGTGACGACGTGCCCTTCGACGACAAGGGCACGAAGACGGACGCCAAGCAGACCGCGAGCACCGAGGAGACCTCCGAGGACCCCGCCGCGGCGAAGGACCAGATCGGCGTCCTGGTGCGCAACGCCACCCGCACCTCCACGCTCGGTCCGGTGTCCGGCCGCGCGGGCACGATCACCGAGGCGCTCGTCGGTAAGGGGTTCACGAAGGCGGCCCGGGACTCCTCGGCGGCGGTCTCCGAGGACCAGACGGTGGTGCGCTACCCGAGCGCCGAACTGGAGGGCGACGCCCAGGCGGTCGCCAAATCCCTCGGGATTCCTGTGAGTTCGGTGAAGAAGTCGACAGACGTGTCCGGGGTCACGGTCGTCGTCGGCGCCGACTGGCGTACGGGCACGACGTATCCGAAGAAGTCGGCTCCCAAGGCCGGTGACCTGCCCAGTAGCTCGGATGCCATCAACGGCTCGGACGACGGTCAGTGCATGGACGTCTACCAGCCCTACCGCTGGTAGTCGAACTCCCACTCCACTCAATCCTCAGGAATATTCACTAGCCGTCGAAGTGTGCGGATAGTGTGAGCGATCCAGTGATCCCCGGCCACGAGGTCTGGCCCAGACGGAGGATTCCGACAACGGTGGACACACAAGGCCGTGGGCGGGCGGAGAACATCGACCCCGCCGACCAGTGGGTGTTGAACCCGGACACCGGCGAATACGAACTGCGACTGGCCCCTTCCGCACCGCAGTCGGGGATCGCACCGCAGTCGGCGGTCGCGCCGAAGTCGACGGTTCCCCGGCCCCGGGGAGCGAGTACGGCCCGTACGCGTACGGCGCCGCCCTCGTCTCCCGGGCGCGAGGTACCGCCCCCGCGCGGACGCCCTGGTGCGCCCGAGGAGTTACTGCCGGGGCGGCGCGGACGCCGGCCGGTCAAGAAGGCGTCGAAGGCCAAGAAGGCCGTGCTGTGGACCGGCGGCACCATGGCGTTCGTCATGGTCGCCGCCGCGGGCGCCGGCTACTTCTACCTCCGCCACCTGGAGGGCAACGTCCGGACGACCGACGTCGGTGACGCGGGCGCCGGCGACTTCAAGAAGGACGAGGCCTTCAACATCCTCGTCATCGGTACCGACAAGCGCACCGGCGAAGGCAACGAGGGCTACGGCGACAAGGGCAGCGTGGGCCACGCCGACACCACGATCCTGCTGCACGTCTCCAAGGACCGCTCGAACGCGACCGCGCTCAGCATCCCGCGCGACCTCATCGTCGACATCCCCGACTGCCCGACGAAGCAGGACGACGGCACCGAGAAGACCGTTTCGGGGCTGCGGGACGTCCGGTTCAACCGAAGTCTCGGCGAGGGCGGCCGGGACCCCGGCTGCACCATGCGGACGGTGACGGAGAACACCGGAATCCCGGTGGACCACTTCATGATGGCCGACTTCAACGCGGTCAAGACGCTGACCACGGCGGTGGACGGCGTCGAGGTGTGTGTGACGAAGGCGGTCGACGACAAGGAGTCGAAGCTCGTCCTGCCGAAGGGCGAGTCCAAGGTCGAGGGCGAGAAGGCCCTCGCCTTCCTGCGTACCCGCCACAGCTTCGGCAACCAGGGCGACCTGGACCGGATCAAGGTGCAGCAGCAGTTCCTCGGCTCGCTGATGCGCAAGATGGCCTCCAGCGACACCCTCACCAGCCCCACGAAGCTGCTGAAACTGGCCGAGGCCGCCACCGAGGCGCTGACCGTGGACAGCGCGATCGGCGACGTCGGCACACTCAAGGACATGGCCCTGGAGCTGAAGAAGGTGCCGACGAAGAACATCACCTTCACCACGACCCCGGTGCGGGACAACCCGGCCGAGAAGGTCAGGGCGACGGTGGTCTTCAACGAGTCGACGGCACCCCAGGTCTTCCAGATGATCAAGAACGACGTGTCGTTCACCGAGGTCAAGCAGCAGCAGGCGAAGGAGAAGGCCGAGATCGCCGCTCGGCTCAAGGGCACCAAGGCGGACGCCTCCGAGGTGCGGGTGCGCATCCTCAACGGCGGTGCGGTGTCCGGCAGCGCGCAGAAGGAACTCGACCAGTTGCAGAACAGCGAGGGCGTCCGCAAGTCGGAGAACGCGGGCAACGCGGACGCCACGCAGGCGAAGACGACGTTGGAGTACGCCCCCGAGCAGGCCGACCAGGCGCGTCGGCTCGCCGACATCATGGGCCTGCCCGGGTCCGCGATGAAGCCGGGCGAGAGCGTGGCCAACGCGCAGGGGCTGCCCACGATGACCCTGATCCTCGGCGAGGACTTCAAGGGCGCGGGCATCAAGCTCAACGCCGCCTCGGCCGAGACCCCGGACGTGGACAAGTCCACGGCGGACAAGGTGCAGTGCGCCGGCTGAGCCGGTGAGTGGGCCGGGGCGCCCCGGCGGGTGCGGTCGCCCCGGCTCCCCGTCAGCTGGAGGTGGCCTCCGCGCGGACCGCCGGTCGGCGCGAGGCGATGACCCTCTTCGCCAGTGACTTCGGGCTGGTCAAAAAGCCCCAGCCCCACGACATGTGCATGGTGGCGAGGGCGACGGGGATCCGCAGCCGGGCCATCAGCGGCA
>Ga0307514_10003624_pt1 | contig 14662 bp, 17 predicted proteins | sample 16_EM_MG_FD_203088 | JGI IMG/M metagenome (GOLD analysis project Ga0307514, IMG submission 203088) | Populus trichocarpa ectomycorrhiza microbial communities from riparian zone in the Pacific Northwest, United States - 16_EM | ecosystem: Host-associated > Plants > Roots > Unclassified | place... | reverse complement strand
TCTCAGCAAATTGTAAATTTTCCCACAGTTTACCCAACCCAGCAAACCACAAGTCACATGACCCAGCAAACCATGAACATGCTGGGCTCAGTAAACTGCAATCAAACCATCAGGTAAACTCAAAAATTGCTTTTCAAATGAACGGCTCAGTAAATTGCAAGTAAATTAATTTGGTAAATTGTGAATTTTCCCATGGATTACCTAATCAGTAAACCCACCCAGTAAACTATGAACATGCTCACAATTTGCTGGACTCAGCAAACTGCAGGTAAATTGGCTCAGTAAATTGTAAATTTGATTGACGATTGCCAGGCAGGTAATTGGGTTGGTTTTTTTTCCATTTGCTTGTGATTTGCTTGCAGTTTACTGACTCAGTAAACCAGCCCTCGCCCCCAGTGTAAGGAACCCTAAGTGGTCGTTCGGCAAGCTCTTTCTCCCAGACCCCAACACCTCAAGTAGTTGCTGGTACCACCATAGGCTAAGCGAAAGGACTTGACGTATTACGAACTCGACACATTCAATATTTGGCGAACAAAATGACATTTATGTAGAAAGGATATGTAACAAGAACGAGCTGGCTCGGGAGTTATGGAAGTAGACCTATTTCCACAGAGTTTTCCCTCACTTCAGGAAGATCAAGTCCGTCTCGAAGGGGGATTACCCTCCCTATTCTCGCTGGGGCTGGGGGTATTCCCTTTTTTCCCCGGCTCATTCCCACTTAGCCGACAAAGACGCCGCTACCACCTTGAACCTGTAATTTATACAATTCATGAATACAACATACTCCAGTACGTGAGGAAATCCGGGATGGATCTTGGGCTGTTCTATTCCACGCGTTCGTACAATAAGTCCTGGATCTCGTCCTCGCTCAACCAACCTCAACATCATCATTGCTGACATAAGCGACGGTGTACCGCATCCTCGTTCACTTGTTTCTGGGTGTCGGTATGTGACTGATTCGTCTATCTTCAGGTTCAGCCCAGGCGATTCGGGCGAGGGACCGAAAGCGAGCGTGTAAGGATCAATCAACTCGGATTTCACACCTTGGATTTGGGGCAACAGGGCAGCCTCACGCTCACGAGGAACTTTGATTCTTCTTTGCACCAAGCCTTCCTGTAACAGATGAGAAAAAACCAAAGGAAACCAGTGGAACGAGACCATACAGGTTGGCAATCATGTGCTTCTTGATTTTGGCCAAGGCCGGGGACTGGTTTGGAAACTGATATCCGCTAACTGTGACATACCAAGCGCCGGTGTGGGCAGCAGAGGATATCCAAAGGAGCCTAAGGAGTGGTCAACATCCAAACGCTCTGGACAGCAAGAGGAGCGTACGCCTTCCAGTTGTTCTTCACCGAGTCGAGAGTCTCGTAGATGGCGTCAATTTTGCGGTAAAAGACCTCCTGCGCCTGCCGGTCACCAGGTTTGAACATGGTGCTGGGGTCTGCCATCTGCGCATTCTTTCACTCCTCCCATCCTTCCTCGTACAGCTGGGCGAAAAAAATGGGCGGGTAGGTTTTGTCGAAGTGGAGAGATAGACAGTTCGAACGTGATTGTCTAGCGGGTGACAGGCTCAACCCAAAGGTCTTCTTTTTGTTGGTCCATTTGCGACGTGGTGGGGGGCAGAGTAGCGACGCGACTTGGCTGGGTCTTATATAAGTAGGTTGTCACAGACACATGACCCGGTGAGTCGATGTCGACATGTCCCAGTCTCATGGTTAGAAGACCTTTGGAATGACGCGTCATAGACTTGACTTGAAAGGTGGTGGTCGGACTCGGCCGAGCGCCGGCTACGTCGATCGTGATTCGACGCGCTCCGCTGACCATCATGCCCCCTGGTCAGATAGGATTCCGCTGTGTGCTATGTCTCTCAGCGGTCCCCTTTGCAGAGTGCAGACTTCTTCATTGCTGTGAGCGTCGTTCTTCACTCATTCTCTCCTTCCGCTCAATTTCGTTCCGCAGATCACGGCTTTTGTGATGCGTGTATGCGCGGGTGGCTGAAGTCGAACCGCGTCGGGCCACAGAGGAGGTTGAGGCAATTAAAATGTCCTACGTGCCGCAAACCCGCACGTGAATCCGACCTGGGTCGTATGTTTGTAGAGACCGTTGTGCTCAACGAGGATACGGAATACCAAACCCGGCTGGTGAACACGATCACAGACCAAATCAACTCAGCTCGTGACTCTGTTCGAGCGATATCCCCCGCTTCGAGTGCCGTTCAAGTGAATGGGATGATATCGGCTGTCGTGCAATCTCGAGGCGTGCTTTCTGAATCTCGGTACGCCGAGAACGAACCGATGGTAAAGGCTGTGATGGAGGTTAGTCTCATGCCTTTCACTACGTGCGTGTGATTCTCATGCGAACCGGGGTAGAAACTGTCAGAGATTGCGGGTGATCTCGACCACCGCGTACGGCCTGTGTTCGAGAGAGTGTCGGCTCAGAGTCAGGAGATAACATCCCTCAGAACGGAGGTGCGTGGATTGCTGTCCACCGGGGTCCCCTCCGACCGTTTTTGTAGACTGTGCGATTAAGGGATAAACTTCAATCCGTTGATGTCGAGAAGCGGCAGGTGGAGCGGTATCTGGAGGAGGCTCTTCAAGTCGGAGAGCAGCTGAGAGAAAATAGGGACTCCGTCAAGCTCGCTGCGCTCCAAAAGGCCCAAGAAGTGGAATCCCTCTCCCGAGAGGTCGCGCGTCTCATCAGGCAATCATTTTCCAAAGGGAACGAAATGGCTGATTTGAAAGAGCAATGTAACGAGCGTCAAGCCGAAATCGAACGGTTGAACGAGGTAACCGCACTTTTCTGGTACTTCCCCCTTGCTAAATAAATACAAAGCTTCTGAACGCCTCAAGGCGCGCCACGAGCAACAAGGTATGGTTGTGAAGGCGCTTGGGGGTGTTTTCATGACTGACAATCCTCTAACAGAGACGTTTAGATGAAGTGGATGATGATGAAACTTCTTCGCCTCCACCCGCCCATGGCCGATCCCCTTCCCCACTTCCACCTACCAAGCGGGTGTTAAGAACCCATGACCACGTCGCCCAGATTGAAGAACCCCTTCCGTGGAGAATGTCCCCCACCGTCATTCTTCCCCCGGGTCGATCCTCCAAACTCAAATCCTCAAAACCAAACCCGTTCCACAGTAGTTCGAAAGAGATTCGTCCAACTGTGACTAACGTTTCGTCTAATCTCTCGCGAAGGAAATTATTCCACTCGGATTGGAACTTGGACCATCTTAAGGAGAAGAGAAGGAAATCTGAGTCATCGCTACCGTTCAAGGTTGACAACAAAGGAAAGCCTCTGGTACCCGTTGCCCTGGGATCTCGACAGAGGATGTCTTCCAGGTCTTAGCTTTGTCGTCGTTGTGTTGTGGAATGTGCCTGTGGATACATATACAGAGCGGTTGTAATTATAGGCTACCTGTTGGAATTTTGAGTCTAGTTCCGTTATTCGCATCCGGAAGCTTTCCCTCGGTCCCAGGCCTGAACAGGCGCTTGATGGTCATCGATCCAGATCGCCGTTTTGGCCGGCGTTGCAGAAAATTTTACCGCTGGTCATACATCCATCCCCTCTTCCTCTTTTCCTGAGCACCATCTTGGGCGAAAGGGAAGAGGATTCGTAGTCCAAGTAGTCGGCTATAATCGAATCCTTCCTCGATCCACAAAAGCCATGTCCTCTTCAGGGCTACCACCTTTAACCATAGATATCCCATCCCCGGATTCCGCCCTCCACCTCGCCGATGGGTCAATTTTCAGTGGTATTCGTTTTGGCGCGGAAGGCAAAAGCGTTGCCGGAGAATGCGTTTTTCAGACCGGTATGCACCTTTCTTAATACGATCTTAGGTTTCCGCCTAGGTTTTATCTAATCAATGGGCATCCAGGTATGGTTGGGTACACGGAGTCACTGACCGACCCTTCATACGAGGGTCAAATTTTGATCCTGACTTATCCCATCATCGGCAATTACGGCGTCCCTCGACGACCAGATACCTTGGATGATCTACCCGACGATTTCGAATCATCCCGGATTCACGTTGCCGCCTTGGTTGTCGGCTATTATTCCGAAGACTTCAGTCATTTCTTGGCTACGTCATCTTTGGGGGCGTGGCTCAAGGAAAATGGAGTTCCTGCGATTTACGGTGTTGATACCAGATCACTTACCAAAAAGATCCGAGAGAAGGGCTCTATGCTCGGGAAACTGTTGGCCCGTGCACCGGCTCCATCACTTCCCAACACCACAAGCCGCTCGGTGATCCCGGAATCTGCCCCCGCTTCGAGAGTTCCCTCTCCTACTCCCTTGAACAACTTCTACGATCCTAATGAGACCAATCTCGTCGCCACCGTGTCTATCAAGTCGCCCAGACTTTTCAAACCCTCAAAAGATGTCTCCTCTCGTCTCCATCCCTCCGGCCGGCCGTTGCGGGTGTTGGCAATTGATGTTGGAATGAAATACAACCAGATCAGGTGCTTCGTATCTCGAGGCATCGAGTTGAAAGTCGTTCCTTGGGATCATGACTTCCTGAACAAGGACGAAGAGCCCTTTGATGGCCTCTTCATCTCGAATGGACCCGGAGACCCTACCATGGTCAAGGCCACCATTACGCGACTCTCCACATTCATGGAACGTTCGGATACTCCAATCTTTGGCATCTGTCTCGGCCACCAACTACTCGCCTTGGCCGCTGGCGCGACCACCTCCAAGATGAAATACGGAAACCGCGGCCACAACATCCCTTGCATCGATTCCTTCAGCGGACGGTGCTATATCACGAGCCAAAACCACGGTTTCCAGGTTGACACGTCCAGCCTCAAGCCCGGGTGGAAGGAATTCTTCCGAAACGCAAACGACGGAAGCAACGAAGGCATCTACTCTGAGACCAAACCCTACTTCTCTGTTCAATTCCATCCAGAATCGACACCCGGACCGCGGGATACCGAATTCCTCTTCGACGTTTTCATCCAGAACATCCTCGATTGTGCCACAACCGGCTCACCCGTTCCTATCACTATGCCAGGAGATAGCAAGGAGGAGAACGAGAAGAAGACTCCGAGAGCACAAGTTCACAAGGTCCTCATTCTCGGATCTGGAGGTCTTTCCATTGGCCAGGCTGGAGAATTCGACTATTCCGGCTCACAGGCCATCAAGGCTTTGAAGGAGGAAGGGATTTATACCATCATGGTTAACCCCAACATCGCCACCATTGCCACCTCCAAGGGGCTTGCAGACAAAGTCTACTTCCTGCCGGTCACTCCAGAGTTCGTGCGAAAGATCATCAAGTATGAGCGTCCTGACGGTATCTATGTCACCTTCGGTGGTCAGACTGCCCTCAACGTCGGTATCAAGCTCAAGGACGAATTTGCCGCACTCGGGGTCCGTGTTCTTGGTACGCCTATAGAAACGATCATCACAACAGAGGATAGACAACTCTTTGCATCCGCGATGGCCACTATTGGAGAGAAATGTGCCGAGTCTAACACTGCCACGAACATCGAGGAGGCCATCTATGCTGCCAACACGATCGGATACCCTGTCATCGTCCGGGCTGCCTATGCTCTCGGCGGGCTTGGTTCCGGGTTTGCTCAAGATGAGAGTCAGCTCAAGGCATTGTGCAGTAAAGCCTTTGCCACGAGTCCACAAGTTCTCGTCGAGAAGAGCATGAAGGGCTGGAAGGAGATTGAATACGAGGTTGTCCGGGATTGCAGGGACAACTGCATTACTGTTTGTAACATGGAGGTGGGTAAACAGTTCGAACCGATTATACCAGTCTCAGCACTGACATGCTGTCTGAAGAACTTTGACCCTCTGGGAATTCATACTGGAGATTCCATTGTTGTGGCTCCTTCTCAGACCCTCTCCGATGCCGACTACAATATGCTCCGCACGACCGCGATAAACGTCATACGTCACCTTGGTGTGATCGGTGAATGCAATATACAATACGCATTGAATCCCACTTCAAAGGAGTATTGCATCATCGAGGTGAAAAAATTCATTCGCTACTCGAACTCGATTACGAACCCCCCCTAGGTGAACGCTCGTCTATCAAGATCTTCGGCCCTTGCTTCCAAAGCCACTGGATACCCACTTGCGTTCATCGCCGCCAAACTCGGTCTCAACATCCCCCTTCACGAAATTAGGAACTCTGTCACTAGAGTCACAACAGCCTGCTTTGAGCCAAGTTTGGACTATGTCGTTGTCAAGATTCCCCGCTGGGATCTGAAAAAGTTCAGTCGCGTCAGCCGCCTCCTCAGCAGCAGCATGAAAAGTGTCGGTGAGGTCATGAGTATCGGTCGAACGTTTGAGGAAACGATCCAGAAGGCGATTCGCGCGATTGATGACCAATTCACCGGATTTGCCAAGGTGACTTCCGTAGCAGTTTTATCGGATCTTTACTGATCCAGTAGAAAAGAATGACTTCGTCGAGGATATCGATAACGAACTTATCAATCCCACGGACAAGAGGATATTTGCAATCGCGGCCGCATTCTACCGAGGATACACGATCGAGAAGATATGGCAAATGACGAACATTGACAAATGGTTTTTGAACAAACTACACAAAATCCACACGATGGAAGAGTACCTATCGTAGGTTCCTATCCAAGTTCCCTCTAAGGCTTTCACCCATATGACAACAGGCATTGTAATCTCCCGTCGGTCACAAAACCGCTGTTGCGCGCGGCGAAACAACTCGGCTTCTCCGACCGACAACTTGCCCACTGCATGGGAACCACTGAACTGGCTGTCCGTAGACGCCGCCAGGAGCTGTACGTTTCGCCACGCGTGAAGCAGATCGATACCGTTGCCGCAGAATTCCCCGCCTTCACGAACTACCTCTACACGACGTACAATGGAACAGAGCACGACGTCGAATTCCAAGACTGTGGCGTTATGGTCCTTGGATCTGGTGTTTATAGGATCGGATCATCTGTTGAATTCGATTGGTGTGCGGTTCGGGCGATTAGGACACTCAGAGATTGTGGCTTGCCGACGATGATGGTCAACTACAACCCAGAAACGGTCAGCACGGATTACGATGAAGCCGATAGGCTATACTTCGAAAACATCAGCCTCGAGACCATTCTGGACATTTACGACACCGAGCGTTCCCGAGGTGTCATATTGTCCATGGGCGGTCAGACTCCGAACAATATCGCGCTTCGGTTACACCGCCAGAACGTACGCATCTATGGTACCTCCCCCGAAATGATTGACACCGCCGAGAATCGATTCAAGTTCTCTCGATTACTGGACGAGATTGGTGTTGACCAGCCAAAGTGGAAGGAATTGTCTAGCTTTGAAGAGGCCCAACAGTTCTGTGATGCTGTGGGGTACCCTGTCCTTGTCCGACCGTCCTACGTTCTTTCCGGTGCTGCCATGAATGTTGTCTTCAGCAGAGACGACCTGTCAAGCTACCTCAATCAAGCCACTGCCGTCTCACGGGACCATCCGGTCGTGATTACCAAGTACATCGAACAGGCTAAGGAGATCGAGGTCGATGCGGTAGCCAAGAACGGCGTGCTCGTCATGCATTACATCTCGGAACACGTCGAAAACGCCGGCGTTCATTCCGGGGACGCTACATTGATCCACCCACCACAGGACCTCGACCCGGAGACTGTTCGGCAAATTGTGGACGCGACGGCGAAGATCGGGAGCGCACTGGATGTTACCGGGCCTTTCAACATCCAGTTCATAGCCAAGGATAACGAGATCAAGGTCATAGAGTGTAACCTTCGTGCCGCTCGTTCCTTCCCCTTCGTTTCCAAGACTACTGGGATCGACGCCATTGAGTTGGCGACGAAAGTAATGTTGGGCATACCTATTGAGGCTTACCCCGTCCCAGACATGCCTCCGGATTACGTCGGTGTCAAGGTCCCACAGTTCAGTTTCAGCAGGCTGTCTGGTGCAGATCCGATCTTGGGTGTAGAGATGGCGTCGACAGGAGAAGTGGCGTGTTTCGGTAAAGACAAGTACGAGGCATACGTCAAGGCTCTGATCTCCACCGGAATCGATCTCCCGAAGAAGAACGTTTTGTTTTCAGTTGGAGGGTTCAAGGAGAAGTTGGAAATTCTCCCCTCCGTACAGAAGCTACATTCTGCCGGATACAATATCTTTGCGACAGCTGGTACCGCGGATTTCCTCACCGAGCACAGCGTTCCTTGCAAGGTAACGTCGCGATATTTGGTGATCAACGTTGTATTCCGTGCTCATGATTGTGTCTTTCAGTACCTCGAAACGCTTGGCGACGAGAGTAGCGATAAGCCCGAGTACTCCCTAACCCAGCATCTGGCGAACAACATGATCGACATGTACATCAACCTTCCTTCTAAGAACCATTATCGCCGCCCCGCCACATACGCCAGCAAGGGATACCGCACTCGTCGTCTCGCTGTTGATTTTGCGGTTCCGTTGATCACGAATGTCAAGGTCGCCAAGCTTTTGATAGAAGCCCTGGTCAGAAAACTCCCCCTCGAGATATCCTCGACAGACTACAAGACGTCCCATACCACGCACACCTTCCCCGGATTTGTCAATATCGCTGCGTTCGTTCCGGGGCTGGCGTTGAAGAACGATTCCGACTTTTTGGAGTCCACGAAGGCGTCGCTCAGCTCAGGTTTCACCACCATGGTCGTTTTTCCAAAGGCGCTCGGAAATCAAATCGAGGATAGGCGATCGCTCGACCATGCTCTTCTCAATGTGGCTAGTGGCGCGTATTGCAACTACGCGTTGGGTGTGACCGCCACCTACGCCAACGCTAACATCACCGATAAGGAATTACAAGACGATACCAAATTCTTGTTGATACCCTTCAGGCAAGACTCACCAACTTCTCTCTCTGACGTGGCAGCGTATTTTGGCTCCTGGACTGTCGACAAACTGATCGCAACGGATGCAAAAGGATCGGACCTCGCTTCCTGTTTACTGTTCGCCAGTATTCACAACCGAGCCCTACACGTCTTCGACCTCCAGGGAGAAGACGATATCACTCTCGTGTCCCTCAGCAAGGCCAAAGGGCTCAAAGTGACCTGCGACGTGTCCATCTACTCGTTATTCTTCGATCGCGACCAATTCCCGGGATCGACTCGACTGCCCAGCGCGGAGGAGAGGAAAGCACTTTGGAAGAACATTGAAGCGATCGATGCGTTTTCTGTCGGGGAGGTGCCATATTTTTTGTCTGTGGAACAGGGGCAACCGGCATCTGCGTGGTCTGGAACGGAGGAGGCTCTACCGTTGCTACTCACAGCGGTCAGCGAAGGACGGCTCACGCTCGATGACATTCAAAAGCGGCTGCACGATAATCCGATCCGTATTTTTGGACTCCCAGACAAGGTCCACACGCACGTCGAGGTCGTGATCGGAAGGAAGACATCGTTCACGAGTGGTCACTCGAGTTGGTCACCGTTGGATGGCCAGACGGTCAACGGCATGGTCGATAGGGTGTTGATTCACGACCAGACTGCATTCGTCGACGGGACGATCGTGGTTTCTCCATCCGGAAGAGATGTTTCGAGTACGACGGTTTCGCATCAGGCTATCGAGCGACCGCCCTCACGAGTGGGGTTGATGAAACCTGAGCCGACAGTGCCCCAGGCTGGGGCTCACAGGCATCTGGAAAGTGCCGTGCCCTTGCAGTCGTCTGGAATGAATCTGCACCTGACGGGCCACTGGAAACCACTTGTCGGGTTCCACCGAAAGCACGTGCTGACGGTGAAACAATTCGCCAAGGAAGATCTGCACGAGCTGTTTTCGCTCGCTCACGAAATGCAACTTCAAGTGGAGAAAAACGGGAGTCTGGAGATTCTGAAAGGGAAAGTGCTCGCGACGCTTTTTTACGAGCCGTCGACCAGGACGTCTTCTTCTTTCGATGCTGCGATGAAACGGTGTGGGGGACAAGTGATTCAGGTAGTTGCGGACACGTCGTCAGTGAGGAAGGGAGAAAGTCTGCCGGATACGATCAGAACGTTGGGAAGCTACGCGGACGCTATCGTGATCAGACACCCGGAAGTGGGGAGCTCTCAGCTGGCGGCCAAGTTCTCGCCCGTTCCAATCGTGAATGCTGGTGATGGGATCGGCGAACACCCGACTCAGGTGAGGGAGATTCTCAGTGTTGATTTTATGAGCTGGCCCCTGGCTAAACCCGTTATAGGCGCTGCTGGATGTGTACACGATTCGGTCGGAACTGGGAACTGTGAACGGAAGGTCGATCACGATGTTGGGGGACCTGAAGAACGGAAGAACGGTTCACAGTCTGGTCACCCTTCTGTGCATGATGTACTCTGTGCGACTGAATTTCGTGTCTCCTGGTTCTCTGGCGATGCCGGCAAGCGTTATCTCAGCGGCCAAGAAGGCAGGAGTTTACGTGAGGCAATGCGAGTCGTTGGATGAAGTTTTGGACGAAACGGACGTTCTTTACGTGACGAGGGTGCAAAAGGAGCGATTCACGAGCGAGGAAGAGTGGGAGAAGGTTAAAGATCTTTATCGTGTGGATCACGCCGTTCTCTCACGGGCGAAAGAAGACATGATTATCATGCATCCCCTGCCAAGAGTCAACGGTGAGCAACTTGTTCCTTTCTGGGGAGGTTTGCTGACGTGTTTGAGTTAGAAATTGACCCTGAAGTCGATTTTGACTCTAGAAGGGCGGTGTATTTCCGACAAATGCGATACGGGTTATTTGTGAGTGTCACCTGAGTTCCTGGGGCCAAGAGAACAATGGGAGGGAACTGAATCACCTTTTTCATAGGTTCGGATGGCGTTGCTGGCTAGCGTGATGGCCTGAGTGTCGACAAAACGGAAGGGTGTTGAATCCCGGTATCAATCATCATGCCACTGACGCTAACCGCGGAAAAATGTTCAATGCGCATTCAAGTGTACTCAATAACCACATGGACAAGTTGATATTGATATAATACTCCCCACGGTCAACGTTTCAACCATGGCTGTGGGGTAAGGTCCTCTTTTGAATGTGCTCGTGAATCTATGGTGAGAAAGTATCTGAACTTTGTGATGAAAGATGATGGGGCCGAAGTAAAACCGAAAGCGCAAGTTGAAGCCTGGACTGAGTCTCCATCGGGATCTCGCGCACGTGCAGCGTACACGGAACGCTCAGGGATGAATCGATGAAAGCCGCCACCCGAGATGATAGAGTGCACGGTCACGAGAGATTTTTTTTAATTTTTTTTGAACGCAGTGTACGGCATCGAACAGATGGTGCTCAATCGAATCTTATCTCCCGGAGTTATCTGTTGAGTTCGTCATGGCCTCTCCTCGAGGGCCTCCCTGGGACCCTTGATCTTACCCAGGAATAGGTGGGGAAAGGTGTCTTGGAACGCGATGCGTACGCGTTTCTTGTGGTGTCGGACGTTATGTAGTTCGCTTACAGCGAACGCACATCTTTGCCCGGGCTCCACGGGCCGAAGGTTCTTACTTCCCAGGTCCCCAAGGAGGGTTTTACAGCAAGGTGATTACGAAGTAAACGTCGGGATGATCTTTCGCTGAGACAGCACACGCGCGCGGTCACATCGCCATTGGTTGTGTGAGAGAGAGAGGGCCGCCGCGCGTTCGTCATAGATGTTTCAAACAGGTGTTCGTCGTTACGAGAACAGCTTCCCCGCGGGTTTTATGTCCATTTTTGGGGGGTGAAAGCACGAAGAGGATTCTCCGAGTGGGTGAACCGGCTCCGTCAAGGTCTGAAAATAACTGACTGAGAAGGCCGCGGGAGGGAAGACTTCCATTCCCTTCCTCCTCCTCGTTCTCTCGGGGGAAACAACTAAAAATAATCTACCAAAGTTCGAAACATCCTCGCTTTCCATTTCGGTAATTACCTCGGCTCACACTTTACGACACACCAAACAAAAAGGAAACCGCAAATCCAGCATAGCCTGGCTTTGCTCAATATCTTCATTAATATGCAACAAATTACGCGTAAAAACAGGAAATATCTACCAGAACATCCTAACGTGTGTGTTTAAGTGTCAAGTTATGAAATGTCCTCTATAAAACATATGTGCCGGCCAAAGTCGAGGAAGAGGGAGTACTAGTACTATGCGCAACGGCCAGCAGGCAACGAAACGGTGTGCGTACAACGAGGAGAGGAAAAGAGACCAGAGAGCGGTTAACGGGAAAGCAATGAAAAATAAACACGTCCCTTCTCCTACTCGTACAGTCGTAAAAAGCCATTCGAGGGCGCTGCTAAAAGATTCGCCACAGAGTCCGTTTTGATCAGAGTTGGCGGCTCGTCGTCTTCGTCGTCAACGTAAGAGTAAAACGGCTCATCCACCCCATTGATGTTGATGTATTCCACAATCCGTCGTTTACCCCCCTTCCGGCCAACGCGACCAGAGTTGTCCAGCTTCTCACCGGTCTCCCCCGCAGGTTGGCTCTTGCCTCCACCAAGATCGAATGGGCTCTGCGGTATCAGGTTCGGACCGCCGAGTGCCTGGAGCTTAAGCTGCGAAAAGTTCGACTCCACTTCCGTCAGCCGTAATTGATCAGCCTTCTGATCGCTTCCCGCTGGTGGACGGCTGAGATTAAAGTAGGAAAAATCCGGATCCGGGGTCGCCATGGATGCCGTGAGTGAGGGTGATGATGTTGCCGAGGGTGTTCCGGGTGGTGAGGGTAGAGAGGAGGACGCAGTCAACGATGGGGTCGAGACAGGAGACGCGTGATCGTCGTCCGAAGGCGGTTCAGAGCCGGACACAGAGTCTGAAGGGGGCGTTTCAGGAGGGAGAAGGGGGAGAAACTGGAACCTGTTCTCCAATCGATTCGCGGGAGTTGCGGGTGATTGCGGGTTGATCGGCGATTGGGCCATCTCTACTGCCTGCCCACCTGCTGATGGTTCTTTGACGGGCATGAGGGGCAGGAACGAAAACTTGGAAGCCAAGGCGGAGCTAGGTTTCCAAGGCGCTGGTGAATCCGATTTCCGGACGAACGCTGGCTGGCTCGGCGAAAACGTGTTATTGATGGATCCAGTATTCTTCGATCCCCCGTTGGTCGTCGTGGGAGGAAGGGCAGGAGGTTTCGAGGGTGATGAAGGTGGCTCAGATAACAACGGCAACAGTCCGACCGGGACACGGTTCAAGAGCTGAGTTGGTCTCGGACGGAGATAGGAATTGTATTGTGAGCAAGCGGTAGAATTTTTCAGCTCGTGAAGCTCCAACAGATCCCTATGAATGAATGGCTATCGTAAGCTTCTGCATCACACAACCAGCTTATCGAGGGACGACAGCTGATCGTCATCCCCCTCATGCGGGGGAGGGGAGGGTTTTATGCGAGAGCAAGTATACCCCATCACGGGACCACGAGTCGTCCAAAGGGGGAAAGTACTTACTGATAGGTCAGTTTGGGAGTTATCTCGCAGGGAGTTCTGTCCCAGTCGTCCGCGACGTGGACTTCGACGATTTCTTGCTCATCATCCGAGCTCGAAGAGCTGTTCGAACCGCTACCACAAAAGGAGACACACTTGCGCGCGGGTGGCCTCGGAGAGTTGCGTGGGGAGACGGGGTTGAGAATGAGACAGCCTTTCATGGTCGTGTGTGGTATGAAGGTGACCCGGAGAACAAGTGAGAGAGAGCGGGCGAGGCTCGAGGTGAGATCGAAGGGATATGGAGAAGAGGAGCGAAGGGAATGTAGTGTGATATTTGTAGTTTCCTGTTTTATACTCATGACCCTCGACCTTATTGGATCAGGACGTCAGGTACCGTTAACCTGGCTCACAGCCCTCTTCAGGCGAACAACCGCGCACCCTCGTCCTCAGTTTCGCTCGTTACCATAATCTAACTACTCTACGGATACACATGTCAGTTCATAATACAGAAAGAGAGAGCAAACAACGTAGACGAGCGAGGAAAAAAAAAAAAAAGTAACCTTTATGTAAACGTAACAAAATGCGAGTGGAACTCGAGGCATGTCCCTGATCGGAAACATGTACTGTAAGGCGATTTCGAAAGAGAAAAAGAAAAGGCGTGCATGAACTTTAACGAAAGGAGGGAACATGGAGAGTTGCATAGAGAGACCATGTATCATAATGAAAAGTGGGCTAATCCCCAGGCTCAATCCGTCGCATGGGAAAACATGGAAACACCGCTCGCTCACCAATAGGTAATGGCCGTCACGAGGGAACCGAAGCCTTTCTCGTGGCGGAGGGGGAGAGAAATGAAACCATTCAATCCTTTACATCAGCCGTACCTCGTCCGGTTGACCAGCCCCAGATTCAACTGCCAGCTGTCGTCGTCGTTATATGACGCGTATAACCCCCAGAAAAAACATGCATCGCCAAGACAGTCCACCCTCTTCAACCCTTCCTTGAGCTCATACCCCGGTAACGCTGGTGTTACGAGAACCCTTTGGTAGAACGCGTCCGCCATTTTCTCCTCCAGCCGTTCGTCTCCGAGCATCTCCTTCATTCGGTTTAGTTCGCGCCTCCCAACCCTCTTTTGGAAATACTCAAAGATCCCATTGAACACATCCCAGACCGTCACCCCTTTGGGTCTAGATGCCTTGACTTGTATGTGACCCCAAAACTCCTGCGCCACCCCGACTTGGCACACGACCACCAACCGATCTACCGCCGGGTAGGTGGCCGTGTCCTCCAGCTTGTCCATCACGTTTACGATTACATGGTTTCCAGTGATCCGTTTCGTCGTCGTCGGCAGCTGCGAAATGT
>Ga0307514_10003623_pt1 | contig 14666 bp, 10 predicted proteins | sample 16_EM_MG_FD_203088 | JGI IMG/M metagenome (GOLD analysis project Ga0307514, IMG submission 203088) | Populus trichocarpa ectomycorrhiza microbial communities from riparian zone in the Pacific Northwest, United States - 16_EM | ecosystem: Host-associated > Plants > Roots > Unclassified | place... | reverse complement strand
CCCCAAAATTTTTTGGGGGGGCTTAAAAACAAAAACACCACAATATATTTTTTTAAAAAAACCCCCCCCCCCCCCCCCCCCCCCCCCCCCCCCCCATCACACCAGTTAACGTCAAAGTCCAAGGTCGAGTGAAAGTGCTACACACAATGAGAACGTAACAGCAACGGACGGTAAGGACTAACCAGTGGCAAGCTACTGAGCATTGTACCGCCTCCCACGAAAATAACCTGAATCCGTTCATCAGTACAACTTTCAGTTCACCCGAGGACATCAGCACAGTCAACAATGATCGGCACTGAATCAACTCTGTCTGCGGAGCTGTTTTCTTTGAAGATCTGCGATCAGGCAGTGATGGATTTCTTCACGGCCACCGAGGTGGGGTAGTTCCTGCCTAGCTGAGCTGTGGTTGCGGTTGTAATTCTTTTTCTTTCTTTCTTTTCCTTTGTGCAGAATAGCTTGTTCTGTCTTTCTTTTATTGGAATTGTTAAGGAGAAGAAGGGTAGAGGAAGGGAGCCCCACCTAGCCAGATCATCCAGTGGGTGAAGGAATTGAGTAGTCATACATTAAATAGAGTGAATACAGTATGATGAAATCAAAAAAACAAACAACTCCGTGTGTGACCAAGTGTGTTGGTACAGCTCAAAAGTGCAAAGATTTTCTGTCCATACAATAGGAGGCAAACACTGTTCCGTGCAAGAGATTTCCAGCTTTGTGAGACTATCACATTTTGCGAGATTATCACAACTTCTTATCTCCGAAAGCTCCCTGAATTTGGACCAGAGCGACCACATAGTTTGTGCTATTTGAAACGTCCATATGACTATCAATGCCAGGTCCTTCGTAATTACCTAATATGACCGCCAAACAAAATCACGCAAAGTTCAACTATGTTGCATCAGAACAAACCAGGAGGCACCTGGTTATTCAGTATCCACTCCACTAGGACTAGAAACCCTTCCTAAGTTCTGCGGCCCCTCACATAAATCATATACCGCCTCCTGGGCACATTACCTCTGCTGATTGAGCCCTAATGTACGTGACTGCTCTTTTAGAATGGTTCAGCTTCACTGAGGTCTAGTGGAAGCGATGGAGTTGATCTGGAGCAGAAGGATGGCTAGTGGAGGCAAGTGAGCCGAGCCCGGACGAGGCTGGCTGGGACTAGAGGGATGGTTTGAGCTTGAGTTTGAGCTTGAGTGTAAGTTTGAGTTTGGGCCTGGAATTGTGCTTGAGCTTCAGCTTGAGTCAAGGAAGCCTGGACAAACGAGAGGAGATATAAGGAGGCAGCAGAGTTTCCGGAGGTTAGGCCAGCAGCGCCTCCAGCATCAACGGGTTGACACCATCCCCTATCACAATCTCTTTCACACAAAGCCGCTTCCTGAGCCTCCAATTCTCTTACCACCACTCCTATAGCGAAAGCTTCTCTATAACTGCCTCTCTCGCCGCCGCTTCTCGCTGCCGCACCTCTGGACACCGCTTGTCTTCTCTACCTCCTCTTCTCTAGCCTACGTTTCTCGGGCCACCGCCTCTCCAGCCACCGCTTCTCTACTTCCGCTTCTCTAGACTCCGCTTGTTTTGTTACTGCTTCTCTATCTCCGCTTCTCTAGGCCGCGTTTCTCCAACTACCACCTCTCTGGCACAGTTTCTCGGTACCGCACCTCAAGACACTGCTTCACTTACTACCACTTCTCTACTTCCGCTGCTCTCGTCTACGTGTCTCTGGCCACCGCTTCTCTGGCTACCGCTTCTTTAGCCACCGCTTCTGTACTTGTGCTTCACTAGATACCGCTTGTCTTGCTACCACTTCTCTACCTCCCGATTTCTAGCCTACGTTCCCCCGGCCACCGGTTCTCCTGCCACCGGTTCTCCGGACACTGCTTCTCTAGCCACCACTTCTCTACTTCCGCTTCGCTAGACACCGCCTGTCTTGTTACTGCTTTCTATCGCCGCTTCTCTGCCCCCGTTTCTCCGACCACCGCCTCTCTGGCCACCGCTTCCCGCCACCGCATCTCTAGACACCACTTGTCTTGCTACCACTTCTTTACCTCCGCTTCTCCAGCCTACGATCCTCCTGCCACCGCTCCTCCGGCCACTGCTTCTCTAGCCACCGCTTCTTTAGCCACTACTTCTCTACTTCCGCTGCTCTAGACACCGCCTGTCTTTTTATTGCTGCTCTAACTCCGCCTCTCTGGCCTCCGCTTCTCTTGCCACCACCTCTCACTACCGCATCTCTAGACTCCGCTTGTTTTGCTACTGCTTCTCTCGTTCACGTTTCTCTAACCACTGCTTCTCTGGCCACCGCGCGACGCCTCCGCATCTCTAGCCACGGCTCCTCGCTATCACGTCTCTAGACACTGCTTGTCCCATTACCACCTCTCTATCTCCGCAACTCTAGCCCACCCGTTCCTGGCCACCGTGTACACAACTGCATCTCTAGACACCGCTTACCTTGCTACCGCTTCTCTACCTCTCTTCTCTAGTCACCGGGCCACGCAACCGCATCTCTAGGCATTGCACGTCTTTCTGTCGCTCCTTTACCTCCGCATATCTAGCCTGTGTCTCTGACTACCGCTCTTGTTGCCACTGCATCTCTAGATACCGCTTATCTTTCTACCGCATTTCTATCTCCGCTTCGCTAGCCCAAGCTTCTCTGGCCTCCAGACTATGCACCGCATCTCTAGACACCGCTCGTCCCGCTACCGTTTCTCTATCTCCGGTCCTCTAGCCACACTTCTTTGGCCACAATGCCACGCAACCGCATCTCTAGACACTGCTCGTCTTGCTACCGCTTCTCTACCTCTGCTTTTCTAGCCCTCGCTTCTCTGGCTACCGGGCCATGCAACCGCATCTCTAGACACTGCTACTGCTTCTCCAGCCACGCATCTCTAGCCCCCAGGCCATGCAGTCATATCTCTAGACACAGCTTGTCATGCTACCGCTTCCCTATCTGCGCTTCTCCAACAACGCACCTCGGGCCGCTGGGCCACAAACTTGTATCTCTAGACACCGCTTGTCTTGCTACCACTTCTCAATCTCCACTTCTCTGGCCCACGTTTCTCTGGCTACTAGGCCACGCAACCGCATCACTAGACTCCATTCGTCCTGTACCACTTCACTGGCACTCCTTGTCTAGCAAATGTTTCTCGGGCCACCACCTCGCGGGCCACTCCTTCTCCCAACACCGCTAGCCCTACCAGGTATTCCCAACTACTGCAGCGCCAACCCACGCCTACCAGGCGATTCTAGTAAATCGAGATGTTACAGACACCTTTTGCCCTCAGCTCATCGCTGTCGCAATAAGCCATAAAACGGGTTCTAACCGAAGTCGTCCCGAGCCCGTTCCTACACTCTCACTCTTATACCTCTGAAAGAGACCCATCAGCAACCAGACACGATCAGCTCGGAGAAGGATACCACCCAATAATGTCAACTAACAGTAGCAGAGACGATTCTGGCGGCCAAATGGTCACAAGAGACCTCTCACTCACCAAACAGCCAGAACCCCCATGACAACTCCAAAAAGTCGAGCCTATGCGAATTCCACCACGATGGACTTCCAATGTTTACCAAACCTATTGTAACTTTCCAATCGCCTGTCGGTCTTAAAAAACTCCCCTGAAAACTCACAGGCCAACCTACACACTCACCTGTTTTGGGGGGTTGCCGTAACATTTGGGGGAGTCCAGGAGAAGTGGGAACCGCACCGGCGGCCTCCACTCCCCCAGAGCGGCAACCTTGTGTTCAGCTTCGTCGTTTTGGTTCTAGTTTATCTAATTGCAACTGTTTGTAGCTTGACTGTCAATGAAATGCACGGGAGGGAAGAGCGAGTCCGCTAGCTTCACCGTTTACTATTCCCCTCTCTACGCATCTTGGATCTTTAGACCTGTACCTAGGCAGTCATCGCACCATAGCCAATATATACGGTTCTCTCTTCATAGTTGCAGCAGGTTATGAGCGCGGTGGTCGCCTCTATACCTCTATAATCCTCGAAAGCTATCGTTGCACGAGGTCGAACCATTCGTCCTCCCCCTCCTACAAACATCTCGTGCCGACGCTCACCTGCGCCAACTATGTAACACGGAAGACGAAAACCGAGATGCTGCTCATCCGAGAAGGTCTCTGGTCGATTGTCTCTCAACGCCTTCTACGCCCTACAGCTAGCTCTTGTACTGGAAATGCCAGCAACACTCGAGCCAGTACCCCCGGTTTTGCAAATGACGATGCAGCCACTGCCATGAACTGAACGAGCTACTGCTACACTACAATTTTTGTCTACCTCGACGAACGAACCGAACGCTGTGTCGAAGCTATCCGCAATCCAGTTCAGCTGCGGGCGAAGTTGAAGAACCTCTAGTTATGAAAGGCAAGGATTCTCTGCTCATTTTAATCTTTGGCAATAGCTCTTTACTTTACAGTTTGCTGGCTACCGAAAACCTGAACTCAAGGGAAACACAATGGACCTCTACCTCGATGCCTACCGCTCGCATATCCAGCAGCTCGGCAGCTCTAGCCTGGCAGTGCCGTGTCTGAGCCGTCAGCCGTTAGTATTTGAACAGGGTTTGCCCGAACTTACCTTCAGCTACGTCAAGCTACTTAGAAGTGGGATTACTCCAGACATTTAGTGAAAATACTTTGCACCATTACCGTGGGATATGCTTGCTTGCTATTGATATGGAATTTTCACAAGCATTTGGGTTCCCATTGCAATACCCAAGTTCACATGCAGTGTGACACCTGGAACGGCCACCCCCGCCTGACTTAGTACCGCTTAGCAAAATGAGATGGGTAAACTCCGCTCTACTCGCAGGCCTTTGAGTTGCGCAGAATTTGGCTAACTATACATCGCAATAACGGTTCCGGGACACTCCGGTATCCCCGGGAACGAAGAAGCAGACCGTCAAGCGAACGTAGCCCGAGATGCAAGCGGAAACACAGCGATAGAGCGGCCATACAACTCGGCCTCGAATATGGCTAGACGAATCTCCGAGGGAAGGTCAGCAGCCAAGGCAAGGTGGGAGGCCGACAAATGCAGCAAGCACTTCAGCTATAGGCTGAAGGGCAAGGCAGGGACCAAAAGACCTATTCCGATGACAAGCGTGAAGTCACTGGCTACTAGGTTCTACCGACTAAAATCTGGGCATGCACCCACTGGAGTTTACCTAAAACGATTCGGTCACCGAGAGGACGACAAGTGCTGTTGGTGTAAAGGGACAGTGGCCTAGACGCGGGAGCACCTCTTCCGCCATTGCAGCCGGTGGAGAGACCAGCAGAACATGCTCTGGAAAGCGGCGGGAAAGGTGAAGGGCTGGAAAGCAGGCAGATGCCGACACGTGCAGGTCTCTGAGCTGTTTTCCATGGAAGAGTGCGATCAAGCGGTGGTGGACTTCCTGGCGGCTACTGAAGTCAGGAAGTTCCCGCCCAAATGAATGGCGGTACGGAGGGGGCGCAGAGGCTCACGGCGGCGGCAACGGGTTTATATCGTTCTTTCTATCAGTTATCTTTTATTTGTCAGCGGGGACGAAGGGTTGCGGGGGGGAGCTCCGCCATCTAGCCGGCTCGCCCAGAGGCGGAGGGGATATCAGGTCCTGTCATACTCTAGTAAGAGTGAATACAGTATGAATAAACAACAACATCGCAATAACATACCTCAGCTTACGCTTCCAGCTTTCTTTTCTGAGTAGTATCTTCGGACATTTCCTCATCTATAGGCGGTACATTGTGGTGGTAGTAGTGATTGATGGTTGTATTGGCGGTGGCTGTAATATGCCGCGTGAGTAGTGGGCGAAAGTTTCCTTTGTAGCAACCAATGTACTCTAATACAACTCCGGTATCCCCGGGAACGAAGAAGCAGACCGCCAGGCGAACGTAGCCCGCGAGGCAAGGGGGGACACGGCGACAGAGCGGCCGTACACCTCGGCCGCGAATACGGCCAGACGGATCTCCGAGAGAAGGTCAGCAGCCAAAGCGAAGTGGGAAGCCGACAAGTGCGGCCAGCACTTCGGCTACAGACTCAAGGGCAAGGCGGGGACCAAGAGACCTATCCCAATGACAAGCGTGAAATCGCTGGCCGCCAGGTTCTACAGACTAAAGTCCGGGCATGTACCCACTGGAGTCTACCTAAAACGGTTCAGCCATCGTGAGGACGACAAATGCTGGTGGTGCGGCGGTGGAGGCAGGACGGCGGCCCAGACGCGGGAACACCTCTTCCGCCACTGCAGCCGGTGGAGAGACCAGCAGAAAACGCTATGGAAGGCGGTGGGAAAGGCGACGGGCTGGAAAGCGGGCAGATGCCGACACGTGCAGGTCTCTGAGCTGTTTTCTAGGGACGAGTGTGATCAAGCGGTGATGGACTTCCTGGCGGCTACTGAAGTCGGGAAGTTCCCGCCCAAATGAATGATGGGAGGGATGGAGCAGGCACAGAGGCTGACTCAGGTGCGGGGAGCGGCGGCAGCAGGCAGAGATCTCTGCGTTTTCCTTTCTTTTCCTTTCTTTTCCTTTCTGTTCTGGTCTGTCTTTAAGCTTTCATTTGTCAGCGGGGATGAAGGGTAGCGGGGGGGGAGCTCCGCCATCTAGCCGGCTAGCCCGGAGGCGGAGGGGATATCAGGTCCTGTCATACTCTAATTAGAGTGCATACAGTATGAATAAAACAAAACAAACAAAACTCTAATACAACACGATTACAATATATAACTACTTCATCTATTTGTGCCTACAAGTGCGAGATATGGTAGATCGACGCATGCGACCGAACTAGGTGTTCCATAAGTCTTGAGTTTATTATTCAATACTTAGCATCAAATTCAATACTTAGCATCAAAAGAAAACCAAAGATTGTTTTATTGCCCCGGGACCCATATTCGCAGACTTTATACGCACATAGACTTCGTTACTGGAAAGGTCCCAACGGTCCGGGGCGACTACAGTCTTTCGGGCGTGACATCGCTGTCCCCCCCGGGACATGATTTCGGTGGTCCATTAAAGCATACTTTGACTACCCTAGGGCCTAGGCCCCATAGAGGTATATTGTTAAAAACAATCAAGTACGAATCGCCGAAGTTGAATTACCTACCGTACAAGGAGACAATACGATAGACATATATATGTAAGAGAGATACCATATCCAGAGTCGAGTACCATCTAAGTCCCAGGTAACCGGAGAGCCGAGCCATACCAAGCCCGAGGTTACTCGGCCTGATGGCTGAAACCGAGAACCTTCGGGCTAATCCCTGACGGCCTTCGTGCCAAATATTCAGTCAACGCTTATAGGAGACTAGGGTCTATTGAGGGTATGCATACAGTTGTAGTGCCAGTCCTAGCGCTGGTTGCGAGCTTCGAAATTCGAAATCAGCGGAGGTGGGTTTCCGTGATACCAGTAAAGGGTCTTAAATCTAGTGGTGATAGTTGCCAAATAGTGATCCTGAATACGACATACAAGTTACGGTGGCGGCTTCGCCGCCCAGATAGATCGTCTCCAGTTCGACTCCCAGGTATACCTCACCCCTGGCTTCCAAGTACACTCGACTCCAACCCCTACAGTATACTTTGTTGACACGAGAAGATGATGGAGAAGAAGAGAAGATGATGAATTGTCTGTCGATCCAAAGAGAAGGAAAAACTATAGACTTATATACGAAAGAGAGAGAAGGAAAACTCAATGCCGACTGCCAAAGCCAGAACCCAATACCGAGTACCAGTGCCGAGCCCTCCTCTTCGCCATGGGGGCAGGCGAGGCCGATGGGAGCAGACGAGGCTGGTGGGGGCGGCGAGACTGATGGGGGGTGGGGGCAAGCGAGGCCAATGGGGGCCGTACGCCACCGGCCTCATGCCCGAGCCCGCCAGCACCAAACACTAGGGAAGCCACCGGGCCAAATCCCTAGTCAACATACTTGCAGTGCAGGTCCCAAGCCCACAAGTGTATCTCTCCAAGTCTCTGTGAGTTTGTACCATTTCTATGACCAGAGCAAATATTGTCAGGTGAAAAGCTGCTTTCTGCTCAGCTATTTGAATCAATTGAAGTCCAATTAAGTACCCAAGTTTTGCTCTAATCACAACATGTTCTATGGATGAAACATCCATAAATAGGCCCTATTTCACTTTCTAGTTGCAAATTTACTCTATTGCAAATTTTCCTTGTACTACTGAACAAAAACATTCCAATAAAGGTATTAATCCACAACCACTCACCCAATATTAAAGATATCATGAATCTGAACCTGGGATGTGAAAGCAGGTATAGGTATACACATTTTGTGTATATGATACTTTGTTGTCCTAGTCCAACTTGCAGACTTAAATAAATGGGTCATTCTGGATCTGAGTTCATGTGGTTTATACTTGCCACTAGCAGCCATTCAACCACAGAAGTCTGACAAATAAGAATCGAAAAAGACACATGTTGTCTCCTTATTATACATATATACACATGCTTTGTCGGCTCGAATCATTCTCATTGGTTGACTTGTGGTACGTACCTCCAAGAATGATTTTTATTGGCTGACAACCCACAGCTTCAATCATTTGGATGGCTTGGCATACCCCATCAAATATCCTCAAATATCCACTCCCAATTAAGTATTTGAGTTCAACTCTGATCAGAATGTAATGTTTACATGAAATGTTCAGAATTCAATGCTCTTGCTCCCTGCAGTCTCAAATTGAGGATGTCTTTGAAATTGATTGCATGATTATGGAAAATGCTCGATTTTTAATATCTGGTGGCAATTTTCGAGTGTTTTTGTACAGCCACTCTATCAATTGTAATGATTTGGTAATTGTGAGATGTGGAAGTGAAACAGGATGACAGTAGGTACAATGCATGTATACATTACATTCTGATCAGAGGCAAACTGAGAGTTGCGAATTTATCAACTCAGCTTACAAGTACTACACTGGGAAAAATGACCTTACGCAACGCGTAACTTACCGAGAAGCTGTTTCTGGGATGGTGATCCATAGCATATTTGACGTGTGGCAGTATGAGGTCTAATGGACTTGCATGTTGACTAGATTACTATGATATGCATTTGATTATGTGCGCTCGATACGATACATCATACTGCATTCAACAAAACTGCCAAATGCACTTCTTTACACACTCCAATGTAAGCTCTCAGGCCGCTCTGGAGCACACTCCCGAGCACGCTCTCAAGTACACTCCCAATTGCACTTGATGACACTCTCAGCCTGCTTGACTATACACTTCCAAGTACGCTCTCAAAACGCTCTCCAGCACACACCTCTGTACACTCTCAAACACACTCCCAAACGCACTCGATGTCACACTCCCATCTTGCTTGACTATACGCTGCCAAGTCAACTCTCAAGATACTCTCAAGTACACTCCCGAGCACACTGTCCATTCCACTCTCCAGAGGTAAGACAGTCCCAATCTCACTTGACTATATGCTCCCATGTATGCTCCTGGGCGCTCGATCCAGAGACAGGCTGAGTTGTAGGTGCCAGGCGCGAGGAGGCAGATGGCAGGTGATGCGAGCCACGACAAGGCAGGCAGGTGGCGGACAGTGGTGGCTGAAACCATAACATCTGTCGATAAGATACTATGAACATTATGTTTACCTTGGCCACTGCATTGAAATCTCACGATGCCTCATCGTCATGGTGTTGACAATTGCAGCCTTGAATGCTGTGCTAAAGGTAGACAATTGCAGCTTGGGGAGAGCAGATCTCTGACTCAGATGTCCCAGCAGACCCTGTTCCCCTCTTCCCACCGAGTGTGGGCGTATATGTGCGCATTCGGTCTAAGGCTGATCGTGATGGTGGCGATGGTGATGGTGGCGATGGTGATGATAGCAATGGTGATGATGGCAATGGTGATGATGGCAATGGTGATGATGGCAATGGTGATGATGGCAAAGGTGATGATGGTGATGGTGATGATGGCAATGGTGATGATGGCGATGGTGAAGATGGTGATGGTGATGATTGCAATGCTGATGATGGCAATGGTGATGATGGCAATGGTGATGATGGCAATGGTGTCAGTGATGGTGATCACAGTACCAGTAGCATATAGACAAGTAGGTTGCCTACATCAACATTTGCATCAAAGCTACCCCAGACTTACAGTGTTCTATTAGGCAAAGCATCAACAAACTCAGAGTTTGCCATTGCCGAAAAGCTTCGAGTGGAAAACTTTACTCTGCTCGAAGCGTAACTTTCTCAAGCACGCTATTACACAGTCTATCATGCAGGCTTTCAATCAGGCTCTAGAGCAGGGTTTCAATCACCAGCGGGCTCTCATGTGCACTCGCAACAATAGTGTGTATAGTACCAGCCTCACCATAAAGACTGTGGGCAGTAACGACAGATATAAGTCCATCGGTGGCCGGCAGCTCTATAGGATTCCGTAGGCCCACATGCACATCTCTATGAATCGACTATAGATGACAATACACTGGGGGTGGCGCAGGGGTCCAAAGGAAGCTTGCTATGAGCTGTGCGTATGCGCATGTGTGTGTAGTACAGCATATTGTTGATTTGCACTTTTGCCAAAGATTTCCAACCAGCCAACAGCTAACCCGCTTGGATCATGTCCTGCCAGACAATGCAGGTTGTGTCCAGCATGAAGCCTGCTATTCTGTACAGATTGCATCTGGCCAGACCATCCAGCACATGAGGGTTCTCAACTATCTGTCCTATCTATTTAGAGCCATGTGTGATTTTGAACTACAGTTTTCCACTCTGAGAATCCACGACCACTTTAACCATAGGACCTCGAGTTTTGAGACCTACAACCTTCCAGGGTGTTCCGGTCCTCATTGGACAAATGTTTGTGAAGTTGTTATGGGTATGTGGTAGAAGTTTCAGGGGAAGATTCCATCAACCACACCATCCAGCTTTGCCACTCTGGGGGCGGCAGAGCCACCACCAGTGCTAGTCTAATATATATACACATGGTTTGTCGGCTCGAATTATTCTCATTGGTTGACTTGTGGTATGTACCTCTAAGAAGGATTTTTATTGGCTGGCAACCCTCAGCTTCAATCATTTCGATGGATTGGTATACCCCATCAAATATCCTAGAATATCCACTCCCAATTAAGTATTTAAGTTCAACTCTGATTAGAATGTAATGTTTACATGAAATGTTCAGAATTCAATGCTCTTGCACCCTGCAGTCTCAAATTGAGCATGTCTTTGAAATTGATTGCATGATTATGGAAATTGCTCAATTTTTGGTATCTGGTGGCAATTTTCAAGTGTTTTTGTACAGCCACTTTAACAATTTTGATCATATGGTAATTCTGAGATGTGGAGGTGAAACAGGATCAAAGTAGGTACAATGCATGTATACATTACATCATAATCAGAGGTAAACTGACAGTTGCAAATTTATCAACTCAGCTTGCAAGTATTATACCGGGAAAATTGACCTCACCCAACACGTAACTTATAGAGAAGCTGTTTCTGGGACTGTAATTCGTAGCATATTTTACGTGTGGCAGTATGAGGTCTTATGGACCTGCGCGTTGACTAGATTATAGTGTTAGCAACGGTTCCGGGTTACCCGGCTGCGGTCCGGGTTTAGAACCGGACCGGATGGTCCAGTCCGGGTTGTTACCCGGAAAACAGGGGTACCCGGCGGGTTCGAGTTGGAACCAGACCGCGGTTCCATTTTACGGTTCCTACAACTTTGGCTCCAATTAAGTATTTGAATTCTGATTGTATCGCGACATGATCTATACGTGAAATGTCCAGATTGATGCCCTATTTCATCTCCCATTCTCAGATTTGCGATCGGATCAGTATTCCTTGAGTCGCTTTGAAATTAAGCCGAAAAATACACCAAAATGACCGGGTTTCCATCGCGACTCCACGACAATTGGTCCAATTGCAAATCGGAGAACGGGAGATGAAAGAGGGCATCAAACTGCATATTTCACGTATATATTATGTCGCGATACGATGAGAACTCCAATACTTAATTGTAGCAAGAAATGTTGACTTTTGGGGAGCGAGTTTTGTGTGGAAACCCGTTGCAACGGTCCGGTTCCGGGTCGGACCCGGACCCGGAACCGAACCGGGACTTTGGACCCGTTGCTAACACTACTAGATTACTATGATACGCATTCAATTATGTGCACTCGATACTATACATTATACTGTATTCAACAAAACTGCCAAATGAACATCATTGCACGCTCCGAAGTAAGCTCTCAAGCCACTCTCAAGCACACTCCTGAGGATGCTTTCAAGTACACTCCCAATTGCACTTGATGACACTCCCAGCCTGCTTGACTATACGCTTCCAAGTTAGCTCTCAAAGCACTCCCAAGAACACTTCCGTGTATGCTCTCCATTACACTCCCAAACGCACTCGATGCCCCACTCCCATCCTGCTTGACTATATTCTACCACGTAAGGTCTCATGATGCTCACAAGTACACTTCCGAGCATACTGTCCATTTCAGTCTCCAGAGGCAAGACACTCCCAATCTCACTTGACTATATGCTCTCATGTATGTTCGTGGGTGCTCGATTCTGAGACTGGCTGAGTTCCAGGTGCCACACACAAGGAGGCGGATGGCAGGGGACAAGAGGCCTGACGAGGTAGGGAGGTGGCGGTCGGTGGTGGTTGAGACTATGACATCAGTCGAGAACATAGTCTGAACCTTATTTTCTGCTTGGGCACTGCCACGAGATCTCACAATGCCTCATGGTCATGGTGTTCACAACTGCAACCTTCCATTCTGCAGTAAAGGTAGACAATTGCAGCTTGGGGAGAGCAGACCTCTGAATCAGATTTTGCAGCAGAACATGGTTCCCACTTCTTACCGATTGTGGGCGGATAAGTTGGCATTCGGTCTGAGGCTGATTGTGATGATGCCGATGGTGACGATGGCGATGATAATCATGGCGATGGTGATGATGGCAATGGTGATGATGGCAATGGTGATGATGGCAATGGTGATTATGGCAATGGTATCGGTAATGGTGATCACAGTACCAGTAGCACTTACGCAAGTAGGTTGGCTCCATCAATGTTTGCATCAAAGCTTCCACAGACTTAGAGGGTTCTATTAGGCAATGCTTTCACAGACTTAGAGTGTTCTATTAGCCAATGCTTCCACAAACTGAGAGTTTGCCATTGGCCAAAAGCTTCCTGTGGAAACTCTACTCCGCTCGAAGCCCAGCTCTCTCAAGCAAGCTATCGAACAGGCTATCATGTACGCTCTCAAGCAGACTCTGGAGCAGGCTGTCAATCGCCAGCAGGCTCTTATGCGGACTCGCAGCAATAGTTTGTATACAACCATCATCACCACGAAGACTGCGGGCAGTAACCACAGATATAAGTCCACCTCTTGCTGGTGGCTGTATATAGTTCCATAGGCCCACACGTATATCTCTGTGAATGGACTATAGATGACAATAAACTGCGGGTCGCGCAGGGGTCCACAGGAAGCTTGCTGTGAGCTGTGTGTGTGTGCGTGTGTGCCTGTGCGCATAGCGCAGCCTATAGTCGATTTGCACCTTTGCCAATGATTTCCAACCAGCCAACAGCTAACCCATTTGGATCATGTCCTGCCAGACAATGCAGCTTGTGTCCAGCATGAAGCCTGCTATTCTGTACAGATTGCATCTGGCCAGACCATCCAGCACATGAGGGTTCTCAACTATCTGTCCTATCTATTTAGAGCCATGTCTGATTGTGAACTACAGTTTTCCAAACTGAGAATCCACAACCACTTTAACCATAGGACCTTGAGTTTTGAGACCTACAATCTTCCAGGGTCTTCCAGTCCTTATTGGACAAATGTTTGTGAAGTTGTTATTGGTATGTGGTAGAAGTTTCAGAGGAAGATTCCATCAACCACACCATCCGGCTTTGCCACTCTTCTGGCGGCAGAGCCGCCAGCAATGCTAGTATGAATAATAGTATAAAATAATATGATTGATACTGCTTCCCTCACAGTTGACTTTTGTAGTCATGACGTCATAGAGACTAGGGCCCCTGTAGGTATATAGTCCAAGAACCATTGCCGTAAAGGTGGTGGGAGGGGATCTATCATGAGCCTGCCATGCGGAAGGGGAGGGGAAGCGGCTTTGCCGTACCCATTTGGTCTGGTACTGAACGGTCCAGCATTGTTACTGAAAAATCATAGTCCAATCCCGGGCTAAGTGCTACCCGGCCGGGTAGATTATTGAGATGTTTGCCGCGCATCGAAAATGACCAAGTATGTAGGCACTATGTTGAAGTGGGAAGAAATACGGATTAAATACACGCTGCAGACAGAGTCGGTGTAAATAGGAACAGTTGGTTTCCATATAAGATTTTTTGCGACACCTAGACTATGAAGATATGTAATGAATACAAAGTAGCACCTTCAGTGTTCCTAAGCGGCCCGGCCGGCCGCCCGGCTTTTTAGCGGCCTGGGTCAGAAGCCGCCAAGAAAAAGCCTACAGGCCGGCCGCCCGGCCACCAAGAAAAAGCCCGCAGGCCCGGCCGGAAAAGCCTGCAGGCCCGGTGTGGCGGGAAAATCCGTTTCTCACCACCACCGCCACTCAGCTTGGCAGAGGACTGAGCGATGGCGGGTGTACGGAGATACAGGGATGACGGAAGTGGACTGGGCTACGGGGAGTATATATTTGAGAGACCCCGGAGTAGATAGACGTCATCTCATCTTATTATCATACAACGAAATACACAA
>Ga0307514_10003622_pt1 | contig 14671 bp, 11 predicted proteins | sample 16_EM_MG_FD_203088 | JGI IMG/M metagenome (GOLD analysis project Ga0307514, IMG submission 203088) | Populus trichocarpa ectomycorrhiza microbial communities from riparian zone in the Pacific Northwest, United States - 16_EM | ecosystem: Host-associated > Plants > Roots > Unclassified | place... | reverse complement strand
AGAACCAATTTACTGTTTCGTGATGACTGAAATGCAAACATATTAAGCTCAAAATGAAGCAAAATTTGTGCATCTTCTTACTAAAGCAATTGATTTTCATGAATCATCAGCTACAGGCCAAAATCTGAATAGGTTTATAAGGATTTTTTTTTTCTTTGAACTACCTGATATTTTACCCATTATGTGTGACATTCAATGTGCTATAGATTTTGTCCCTAGTACCACATTCCCAAACTTGCCTCACTTGAGGATGAACCCTAATGAACATGCCGAATTGTAAAGACAAGTATGTGAACCATTACAAAAAGGAATTTATACAAGAGAGTTTGAGCTCATGTACAATACCTGCTTTGTTAACACCTAAGAGAGATGGATTATGGATAATGTGTGTAGATAACCGAGCCATCAATATGATTATAATCAAGTATCATTTTATCATTCCTTGAATGGATGACATGCTAGATATAATGGTAGGAGCCTAAATTTCCTCTAAGATTAACCGAGCCTAAAAGTTAGTGGTTGAATGCACAGTTCTATTATAAGCAAACTTAACAAAAAGCAAACATTCTTCCCAACTTTTCAGATTCTTTTGAATAACAACATGAAAAAATTATGATAAAGTTATAGTTAATATCTTAGTTTGTCTATTTATTTGAGGATGGCAAGTTGTCAAAAATAAGAGTTCAGTACCGAACTTTCCCCACAAAGCCTTCCAAAAGTAGCCATGGAACCAAACATTATGATTTGAAAACTATACTGCTAGAAATTCCATGTAAACATACAATCTCTCTAAAAAACAAGTTTGTGATATGAGATGCATCATCAGTTTTGTTGTTACCTGTTTTTGACTAAAAAAATCAAGAAAAGAAAAAAATAATAGAAAAAGAAAATCCAAAAATACAAGAGAATAAACATAAAGAAAGCTAGAAGATTGTCAAAATTGGTGGTGGACTAAAATGACAAGTGGAAAAGTTACAGGAACAAAATGTACAAGATTGATAAATTAGCAACTCAATACTAATTGACAAAAAGCCTCATTGTTGAGAATATTTTATTTGGGATAAAGAAATACAAATTTAGATGAGTACGAACTCAATGAGGATTTTGGAAGGCTAAATTAATTTTATCAAGGACTTAACTACAAGGAAAATCAGAAAGTAAAATTAAAATTATTTTTGAGATTTTATTTAATTTTAATTTTTTTAAAATTAATATGATTCTAAAAATAATCTCCAATATATGATTCCCTAACTATTTACATGAATAAAACATATATATTCCAATTGTTTTCTACAAGGATTACTTTGGCACCTAATTCACCGCTTGCAATGCACTTCTTTAGCTATGACATTGTCCTTACTTTTTAACACAAGATGTACAAGAAGCTCAAATTAGATTGAAATAAAGTTTTCTTTTTTTAGTCTTTTCTAATTGCACTATTAGAAATTGTCTAATTAAATATCAATAGAAGTTACTGATCATAGGTAAAAAGAAGAATTGTAGTTAAAATTTGCTGACAAAGTCAATTTCATCAGCAAATAATAATTATACCAAAAGGATGGATATTTATTTAATTTTTTTATATATTTCATTGGTATAATTTATAATACCGATGAAATATTAATACGCCAGTAAAAGGAAAATATAAAAATTCAATTTCATTCTCAAATCAGCCAAACCCATTCTCTGTCTTTCTTTGTGATCTCCCCCAAGCAGACGATAACCCCTCTCTACACAACTTCCATCTAGTGACAGAATATTGATTAGTTGATTATTGAATTTTCTAGTGCCATTAAATCACACAATAGATATTTATATGGTGAACCTCAATATATAAAGATGGATATTTTTAAATTTAAAGTAACCCAATGAATTAAATTTCACATGTAGCTGTCGTTTTCATTTGTTTGTTATGCATGTTGTCACAAGGTCAAATTTTCATCAAAATCTGAATCCCTATGCGGCAGTCTAGTTTTCCTTTAGATTTAGCCTATCTCACAATTCAACTTGTGTTTGGTATATAAACTAAGGTGTTTTACACGTTTAAGAGGCTTTCCCTAAAGTCTTACAAGTTATAGACAAACCACAACAACACAAGTATAAGAATCATAATCATAAGCATAATTACAATTACAAGAAATACTCTCAACCTATATTAATACCAGTAACAAAGAATCCAGTAACAAAGAATCCATAAAATTCTTTATGTGTGCAATGCACAATATCTTGCACGCAACACAACTCTGACCTCTATTTATATTACAAATAATACATAAGTTACATAGAAACTGATCTAATACAAATCTAAACAAATCTGAGTAGTTTTGTCAAAAAACTATAATTATAAAAAATTATCGCCAATTGCCCACTATTGTAACTTCTCTTGGTTTGTCACCCAATAAACCATCAAACCAATCATCTGAACCCTTTCTGCCATCATAGTTGTGTTTCTGCATATCTTGGACAACCCACCACCCAAGTCCGAAGTCATGTTAAACATGAACTCGTTGCTCGCACGCACCTGTTATGCACTTTTGTCAAATCTGTCATTACCCAAGCATGTTGCCACTTTCCATGCATGCTATCAAAATCCCAACAGTGTTTTCACTGGCATGTCTTTGCTCCTAAACCTGTGACAAACCACCCCCATTTGAAGAGTCTGACACTCTCGTCGAAATAAAAGTGAGTTATTCTTGTACCTTGTCTTTAAATTGCCATAAATTTGTGTTTTTCTCCCATAAAACCTCTAAGTTTTTCTCCTATTTCACTAAAAACTCAATTCATTAAGTCTTCCTATGATGACCAAATTGAGGATGATCTTGACAATGCCATTGTCAAATTGTTTCTGAATCGTTGGGGGGGATATTGTGACTTGTTTCTATCTAGGTCCTTTTTGTCTTTGTAGTAGGGTTTTTAAGTAACTCACATGAAACGTGGGGTGAAGTTTCAAGTATTTTGGTAAGATCAGACTGTATGCAATAACTCCCACTTTCTTCTTAACTTTAAAAAGCCCATCATATTTTGATATCAACCCTTATTGAATCAATCTGCTAGTGATTTTCTTACATATTTGGTGAATCTATCCCTAACCACCATGGCGCTACATTCATGTCATCTACTTTCAGAAAGCCCATAATAAAATCCATAGAAACTAACACCCAAGGCTTGTTTGGTATTGATAATGGCTGAATCAAACATATCTCACACTGCTATAAGGTTTTGTCTTCCTATTATACTAGACAAGTTTTGACATATAACTCTACGTCTTCATTAATCATCGGCCAATAATATGTTTAAGAAAACAAATCTAGCATCCCTTCCCTCCTTAGATGTCCAACCCACTACGAATCATGTGTCTCTAACATCAAGAATTTTCATAACTTCCCTTTTAGCATGTAGATTAGACCCTTTTTGGCATTGAAGAGATTGTTTTCCAGCTAATATCTTTGTATTATCCCTTCTTGTACAAGATCATTCAACTTTTTATAAGCTATATCTTTTTCAGCAGCTTGATGAAGTCGTTCCATCATGTCCAACTTCATTTGCACAAAGGAAAAAAAGTAGCAAGAACTTCGTGCCTGCTAAGTGCATCCATAACTTGATTGTGTCGCTCCAGTTTGTGTTACAAAATCATACTCGGCCAAGAACTTTTGCCACCGATATTGCTGCAGCGACAACTTTTTTTGTGTTATAAAGAAAATGCCGTCCACATTATTTGTTTTCACAGTAAACTTCAGCCCCAACAAATACATCCACCACACACCAAGAAATTGAACCACCACAGTCATTTCTTTCTCGTGTGTCGAATACCTCTGTTTTGCCTCATTTAGTTTCTGACTTTCAAATGCAACTGAATGTCCCTCTTATACTAGTACATCCTCAATAGCCCTATCCAAAGCATTTATATGCACTTTAAATGGCCTCTCAAAATCAGATAGTTTCAACACTGGCATTGACGTAACATTCATTTTCAGCTTGTTGAATGCTCGTTAAAATTTATTATACCACTTTTGCCTCTAATTTTTCTTCAACAAATTGAACAGAGGGGTGACCACTTTGCTATAACCCTTAATAAATAGATAATAATAGTTTTCCAAACCTAAAAAGGATTGTAAATCAAACACCTTCATAGGGGCTGCCTATTCCAGTATAGCTTATACTTTCTTCAGATCCATCCTCACTTGGCCCATACTTACCAAGTGCCCTAGGAATATAATTTCAGAACATGCAAAATCACATTTATCCTTTTTGATGAACAACTTATATTTCCTCAGCCTACTCAAAACCCTAGACAAATGCACCACATGATCCTCCATACTTGTACTAAAAACCACAATGTCATCTAAATACATGACCATAAAGTCATCTAAAAACTCATATAACATATTGTTCATCAAGTTACAGAACATAGAGCATTGGTTAAGCCGCATAGCATAACTAAAGACACATTTGAATCGTACCTCATCATAAAAGTCATTTTTGCTTGTGCCCTTTAGCAATTCTAACCTGCCAATAACCAGACCTAAAATCTAGTTTCATGAAGATAGAAGCCCCCATTTAACCTATCCATCAAGTTCTGCACCAGCAGCACCAAATACTTATTCTTTATCGTCACCTTGTTTAGTGCATAATAATCCACACATATTCGAAGATTATCATCTACCTTTTTTTGAAACAGAATAGGAGCAACATAGTTTTGGAGACATATGATATAAGGGCTGCAATGGTGGTGTCGTACTGGGCACTAGTTCAATTATGTGATCAACAGCTCTTCTCGGTGGAAGCTTTTCAGCAACTCAAGAGGCATGACATCTTTGTACTCTTCTAACAATTTAGAAAAGACATTCAACACTTGCTTAATATATCCAAAACCCTTACCCATTGCTACTACCAAAAACATTTTGCTGTCCTTTTTAAGGCTTTGTCGATCACGATAGATGAAATCATGCTATTGCTACCCTTGCTACTTCCGACCACCAAAGTCTTATAGCAAGACGTAAAATCAAGGCATGTTTTATTGGTAATCAAAATTACACCGAAGCACAACATCAACACAATCTTAGCCTTTTTCAATAAGTCTAAGCTAAAAATGATGTTAAAATCATCAACTGTCATAAACCAATAAATCATACTTCCCTTACCACTTTTTCAGCACTATAAGTAGTTCCCATTATCCTTTGTGCCTTTGCATTCAGTGCCTTCATTGCCGTATAATTGTTACTCAATTGCAGTTCCAGTTGCGTCACCAACCTGTCAACAACAAGTATGTTTGTAGCACCAAAATCTAACATGGAAGTAATTTCCTTGTCATTCACTCTAATTTTGACATACATTAGAGTGTACAAAGCACTTAATTTTCCTTGCCGCAAAGCATTTAGACGCACCAAATCAATGTTAACAATGCTGAATTTGTTTATTGAATCCTCTAATTCCATAACCAAATAGTTCAACGCATGCATTGGGTTCATATGCATGATTGTTTCCTCATGTTCACTATCATTGACCAAAATAGCTTTCATATATTTTCTAGTACAGTGTGGTCCCCCAAATATAATATTAGCCAACATTTAGCTTGGGTTCTTTTGTCATTACCCTTGTCATTAGCAGACTTGAATCCACGCCTACCAATTTCTTATTCTTCTTTTCTTCCCTCTTATCTTTTATCTTTGATTTTGAGGGGGCTACAGCAGACCCAGACCCATTCTTTATCACTGTTTTAAAATTATAAACCATTTGCGACATCAATTGCAAAAGACAAATCGATCACTTTTTGTCGACTCAATTTTGCTTGTGCCTAAGGTTGCAAACCAGATATAAAGTTGAATAATTTCAACCATTTCAAATCTTTCCTTACAATTTGGGACGTATTATTCGATAGAAACTATTCCTTTAATCCTTGCTTCAAACGCACCCAAGTATCAATCTTTGATCATCCGGTATTCAAATCCTCTCTAATTTTGGTCCTCCACCACAGTTTTGCTCACCCGACAAGTACATCACGTTGATGGTCACTTGTTCACCTACATCAATCTTAGTTACATTAAAGTATTATTCCATATCCCACATATAATTTTCTAACTCTTTGGAACTTCTCCCACCACCGAATGGATTTGACTCTAACAGTTTTGGTTTGGACATGCCACCACCCCTAGAGATGTTTGTTACTGCTCTCTTCAAAACATAAATTTCATCTTCAACAACCTGCAACTTTTAGCTTGTTTCTGCCGTGAGTTTCACATATTCTTAGTAGCCTTTTCTACAATATCCATATCCAATTCTAGTCTCTTATTAATGGAGCAATCTACGTGTTCTGGGATTGGCCCAATCAAGCCTTCTAGACGTGTCAATGTTTCACGAATTGATTCCATACCTGATAGCATATGAAGTCAACCACAAGTTTCAGAAACTTACCAGCAATAGCTTTCACAGAACAACCAAATATCCTTTCTAGCATGTAATCATGCTCTGATACCACTTGCCACAACGTTAAATTTCCATCAAAATCTGGATCCCTATACGGTAGTCGAATCCCCTTCTAGACTCAACCTATCTCACAATTCAACTCATGTTTGGCCTATAAACTAAGGTGTTTCACATACCCAAAAGGCTTTCCCTAAACTCTTACAAGTTATAGACAAACCACTACAATGCAAGTATATGAATCATACACACCTGTTATGCACTACTATCTAATTTACCTCTGCCCACGGGTATTGTTACTGTCCATACATGCTGTCAAGATCCCAACAGTGTTTTACCAGCATGCCCTCACACCTAGACTTGTGACACATGTATTGATTATTAAATGAACAAACACTGTATGGAGCTACAACCGTGCCAAATTAACTTTACATTTTCTTCTTTACTTTTTGTTACCTAGTGCCAGTAGTGGAGTGGTTCCTGGAGAAGAAGATGACAATGAGAATATGGTCAAGCATTAGGTTGCAATTTGCAACTCCTACTCCTACTTAATCTGCACCCATCAGCTGTTTTAACTTGCTGCCGTATCACAAGGTGAAGCAGTCAAAATCTTTCGTGTGATTCCATGTCCAAAGGCGTACTTTTTCTTTCATAATTATAAATTTTGGCTTTGGAGTTCGCCACCACATTATCACTACTTATGTTATTCAGCCTCGGGCAAGAGGATGCTCGGACTAGACTCAAGAAAAGGACATATATATAAGAATATGGAAGGGCCATATTATAACGAGGAAGAGAGAAACCAAGAAGTGAATATAAGAGGAAGAGAGAAACCAAGAAGTGAATGCTTGTTACTCCAACCGGCTCTAGTAAAGGCTATGGATCATATATAGAACCCATGCATGCATTTATCTCTAGAAAGTTAGCCAAAATAAATAAATTTCATATTGTATGGTTTTTCCTTTGAGAGAAAATTTCTCAATCACGAAAAATATCCAAAATTAAAGAACTTGTTTATTTTTGAAAATAAAAATAATAAATACATCAATATTATAACTATTTTTCATAAAAAAAATAACAAAATCATAATTTATAACAATCATCTTAATATTTTATATTTGTGTTGTAGAGTATTAATTTTATTTCATCAAGATTAAAAAGATTTAATTAAAAAAATATATTTTTAACTCAAATTAAACATCTTCATATTAGATTTATCAAAAATTAAATTTATGACACTAATTAAATATAAAAAATTAATTTTAATCTTTTGAATTGCTAGAAGTACTTTTATTTAAAAGAAAAAAAATGTTTCGTTCTTGTTTTTTCATTTGAAAAAATAATTATGAAACATTTGTATTGAAAAACTATGAATAACCTTTTAAAAAATATTTTTTAAACTTAGTATAAAGTTTGAAAACTAAAAAAAAACTAATTTTTTTAGTTTTTTAAATAAAAAAATATTGTATTTGACGGAGAAGTTTCATTTTTTTTACTCAAGTTTTTTAAACAAAATAAAATATTATTTATCTATGACTAACCTAATCTCGCTTTTGCGCCATAAGAAAGCCAAACAATAAATGTTCATATAAATGGTTCAGCTAGAGAAATTCTTAGTGAAAAAGAAAGTACATCAACTCCTCTGTTACAAGATATATTTATATAAAATCCCCCGCTTCCCCCTCTTTTTCGTTTCTTAACTTTAAAACAATTTTTCTTCCATGAAATCCTTCCCGAATAATAAGAAAACCAGGAAGAATGAGCTCCCTGATACTCTCAATGAAACGTTGTTGCCAGGCCTACCCGACCACCTTTCTCAAAACTGTCTCACTTCTCTCCCACCTTCCATTCTTTTCTCTGTATCCCATGCATGGCGGCGACTTCTCTATTCTTCATTATTCGCCCCATTCTTCTCCCTTTACGCCCTTCTCTCTGCATCATCATCGTATCCTACCACAAAAGACAATCAAGTGGATATAATCAGGTCAATTGAGCTCATGTCATTTGACCCTATATCATCATTATGGCGATCAGTCCCTAGTATTCCAAAAGATCCCCCACTCCACCTCCTCCACCGCCACCCATCTTTTTTATCAAGAAAGCTCTCAGTACAATCCCTAACAGTCTCTAACCATCTTGTTCTTATATCTGGCACCACTCACCAGTTTGTCCCAGCACTGTCTAGGCCATTAGTCTTCCATCCAGAGTCTAAGAAGTGGTTCTTTGGTCCTCCGTTCACTAGCCCTCGGCGTTGGTGTGCCACTGGTTCTGTGCATGGAAGGGTTTATGTGGCGAGTGGGGTTGGTCCACGGTACAGTGGAGAAGTAGCTAGATCAATGGAACAATGGGACTTCAGGCAACAAGGTAACCATTGGAGATGGGAAAACATGGCACCGCTGAAAGATGGTAGGTTTAGCAGGGAACCTATTGGGGCAATAGGATACAAAGGCAAGCTTTACATGGTCAACGTTAAAGGCAATGCACCGAAAGAAGGTTTGGTTTATGATGTAGAAGAAAACCAATGGAATGATATGCCTAGAGGGATGCTAGCTGGATGGAATGGACCAGCAGCTACAATGAATGAAGATGCTATCTATGTGGTGAATGAAGTAACAGGAGCTTTGAGTGAGTATGATTGTAAAAATGATTGTTGGAAGAAGGTCATTGAATTGCCAGAGCTTAAACTCGCTGAGCAGATCGCCGCAGGAAGAGGGAGAGTTTGTGTGGTTTGCGCGAATGGGGAGACGATTGTTGTGGTGGATGTGATGGCGAGGCCTGCACGGTTTTGGGTGGTGGAGCCACCGCAGGGACAGCAAGTAGCTGGACTGCATATATTGCCCAGGATGAGTGGCAGCTACTAGCGTGTTTATAAGCATTAATGACATGCTTTGTAAGGTTGTCCAATTAGATGTTTGGTTGATTTTAAAGCATAGTTTCCCTGCAGGATGAAAACTCCATTTTAAATTTGCAACTTCATAAGGAATTGTGATCAGCTGAATGCTTCAAGGAATCAAAGAATGTTTGTCTTGCTAGGGAATGGCAGAAGAGCAGGAATGTTTTGTCTTGCCTGTGTATTTACTTCCTGTACAGTTCTTTCCTTCTATGTGTAATCAACAGGGTAAGAGTTATATTCTCATACTAGCCTATGCTCTTAATAAATATATAAAAAGGTATCAAAGAAAAATACAAACCCTATAATCGAAATACCAAGGGTGTGTGTTTATTAACAGATCGAAAATTATTTTCCTTTTCTATTTTAATTTTTTTTCCTTTCCTAATTTTCTTTTTCAATTGAAAACGGGGTTCAGTTGTTCAAAATAAAAATGATTTTTCTAATGAAAAAAAATAAGAAAATACATTAAAATTATAACTATTTTCATATAAAAATTAAAACTATAATTTATAATATTCATATTAATATTTTTTATTTCTAATAATCCAATTCTAGAATATTTATTTTATTTTATTTTATTCAAATTAAATATTATCATGAATAAAATTTATTGCCAATTCAAAAAAAATCTTTATATTAGATTTAAAATTAAAATTAAATTTATAACACTAACTAAATATGAAAAAATATATAAAAGAAATCATAAAATGAATGACTCCCTTGAATTGAAATCACGAAATCACGGTTAACTACCAAATTTAATAGTTTTTGGTTTGTCAGTAAGTTCGTCTTTAATAAAAACAATTACTAATAACTTTACAAACGGACAATGCACGTCAAAAAACAATTATATGCTTCTCTCTGTCGGTCATTTTGTCGCTGAGTTGCAGTGACATTTGCAGTAATTCTTGTCCAACTCTCTAGAATAATCCAACGGGCGTATTCCAATATCAATGATTTAACAGTTATAGTGACATTTGTAGTAATGTTTTTCAACTCTCTGAAATATACCGACGAAATTATTTCGTCGGTAATTTAACAGTTGTAGTGGTATTTGCAGTAATTCTTTTTCAACTCTCTAGAATATACCGACGGAATAAGTTCTTTGGTAACCATGTCAGTAATAATTTAAATATATATTTTTAAAAAAATGTATTGAACAAAAATAGAAAATAATTAAAAAAATAAATTGTAGAAAATTTAAGTATTTAAAAATCAATTATCTTAATATAAAAACCAAATATTTATTTCAAACTTATACATTAAAACACAATGAAATTAGAACAAAGGCGACGTTGGAGAAGGAGGTTGGTCATCCCCTAGACCGTGGGGCCAATAAGATGGTGCATATTTACCACCCATCTGTGATTTAATATCTATGACCATTCAGCGGAGTTCTTCATAATCCACAAAGAGTCATTCATATTTTTTTTATTGACATGGGTCATTTGTTCTTGCACTCCTTAATCCAACAAGACCGTGAATTTCGGAGACTCAGTGCTCGGGACTAATTGTGAGCACTTAACGATTGAAACACTATGGGTCGTCCACAAGTTCTCGGCCATAGTATTAGAGAGTCCGTACACCCAATTTCTATCGGGTCCGCCAGATGATCCTGCCTCCAACCACAAATCCGGATTGAAATCTGGGTGGGTTGAAGGATCCTCCCTATATCTCTCCTTCAAGCAGTTGTTATATGTCTCCTGGAAATAAAAAATGAAATCATAAAATTCAAGAAAATAATAACTTAATAAAAAAATGGTTGAAAACAAACGTACCATAAAGTGTTGAGTTCGGTTGTCGATAAATTGTCGCATCTTTTTTAGCGGTCATCACTTCGCACATGCGTTTCCATAAAAAAGCTCTATTAGACTTGGTTCACGTCCAAGAGTTGTAGCTTGTAAGATAAAAATATTGTCAATTAAATATATTTATAAATAACAACAAATTAAAAAAATATAAATAAAATAAATCTTACCATCCGGTTCGCATGCAAAACGAATGGAATGGAGTCGTTGGTAGGCGTGGTAACCAAACCATGAATTTGTCGGCTTTGGTTCCCCGCACCAGACTTTGACCGTCCTATGAAACACTCAGACATTACGTGCTGAATGTATTCCACCCAAATAGTCTCCGGGATGTATGGCGACCTGAAATCCTTCTAAACTGCCACATCATTCCAGCATGGTAGAGTGCTTTCTTTGGCATATGTTTTAGATTTCTTTTGCGCCTTATACCAAAAATCATGCAACCTATATGATACAAACATATTATCTATGAGTAAATGACAAATGAAATTTTAATATTTGAAAAAAAAATATCCTGATTTCGATGTTACCTAGTTGCAGCGTGATTCTTCCAAATCCTGATCGCAACATTATCATTTGCTCTATCCCACTCAGATTTAGCATTGTAGTAAAAATTTATAAAAATAAAATTTTCAATAATTTCTATAAAGTAAACAAATTAACATAATAAATAGTAAAAATTTTAAGTTAATACTAATATTAAATCTTGAAAACCATGCATCAATATGCGGTTTCCTTTCAGGATATTTGGAAACATGACTTCATTGAAATAAAAGAATTTCCATCGATGATTTAAATGTCAATGTTATTATTCGGGCAACCTCAATGTTTATGAACTTGAAAATTAATAAATTTAATGAAATATTATTTGTTCATAAATTGTTAAACATAAAACAACTCAAAGCACACCAAACTTACATTGAAAGGTTGTCCTTCTACTGTATCTTGTATTTACGGGTGAATGGATCCCATTGTGAAGGGACCTCCTCTGTACATTGCAGCATTGACACAAGAGAGGTCCATTCCGATTTCAATTAAGACCAAGGGAGGGCTAAAAATTAATATCACATTAAATTCTTTGTTAACATTAACCAATGAAGGTCCATTCTTGTGTCAATGTGTAACGGTGTAACTTTAATGACAAGAAGACTTAAGTTTATACTAACCTTCTCATTTTCATCATTCCACATTGACATAAGAGACTTAAGTCTCCCTATCACATTTAATTCAATCCCATCATTTTCTTTACCAATGATAAAATGAGAAAGTCCATTTCGATTTCAATTGTTTGCCCTCCCGTGGTCTTTTACTAGATAATTGTTTGTGATTTGCTGTGAGTCATATAAAAAAAAATATGAAAAAAATATATAAGTGTTGTTAATGCGTTTTCTAGCAGCAAGAATAATTTTAATCGTGGATTCATAATTTGATGCATACATTTAATAAAATAAATTGAGAATTATATAAATCAAAGGATTGATTGATGAGTTTAACAACTGAAATTGAGAAAACAAAGAGAAGGCTAAGCTTAGAAAAGAGATGCTGGTTGAATTCAAATTGGAACACCATTCAGTTATTAGATCATACTTGGAGCTGCAGAACTTGGATTTAGGTCTGGTTTATATGGATAGAAAGTTAAGACATAGGCCTAAAACTTTAATGAAGAGTCCAAGATTCAAAAGGACCATTTTCAAGTTCAAATTGTAGCAACAATAGAGAAGTCAGAATCTATTCTGCAGCTCAGACACTGTTCAGTGTTCAGCCCATATCTCGAGTTCTAGAAGTCCAAATAACCTCATTCTTGTTTTTTTGGAAAGTTGAGACAATTCCCTAAAACTTTCATGAAGACTATCTATTCAAATTCTGATGTTAGCAATGATGTTTTCTGCAGACAAGAAGATAAGGATGGTTACCAAGTCAAGAGGTGGCCACCCACTCAACAATTAGTCATCAAATCAATAGTTTCAAATTTTAGCCTATAAAAGGAGGCATTTGCCATGCATTTAGGCATCTTGATTTTCAAATCAAGATCATTTCCTTGCTTTCTTTCTTTGTGGTTTTAATGTTCTAGTTTTATTTCATGTTATAATTTCATTAATATCTTGTTTATGCCTTTCATTTCCTTTAATATACTTATATAATTATGTTCTCATCTTATTTATTTATGTTTCTCTTCTTTATAATGTTTAGCTAAGTTTAATATGTCAATGTGAAAAGGTTTCACTAATGGTGTTAAGATATGTATAATATAAACTCAATATGGACTTCAACTTACATCCAAGAAAGTTTGCTATTAACATGTCTTATTATTTTTATCTTATTAATTCTTAATACCTTACTTGTTAAATGGTTAATCTAGATTTGTGTTGTATAACACATGGTACAATAAATGCTTGATCCTTCATAGCCAACTGTGTGCTATAACTGACACCTGTGCTATGAAAGGACCTTGATTTGTTGTTAACATAAGTTAGCATCATGAATTCCTGACAATATTTAAAAGTATGGTGTTACTAAAATAAGATAACTAATATGATCATGTTAATAATTTATAATGAGCTATTAATGACAAATCATCCAATTGAAACCTCTTTTGTGTGTGGTTTCCAGTTGAGTAATAAAAAGAGTTTATATTATACTTATTTGAAATATCATTAGTGGATCCTCTAACCTTGACATTTGTTTTTATCATTGTTTAATCCTCACATTAATCTCACTTCTCAAAATTCTCTTTAGCTTATTATTATTCTTATTATTATTATAGTTAACGTCCCTGGGGTTCGACCCCGGTCTTGCCGGGTTATTTATTACTTCGACACTCTTGCACTTGAGAGAAGACATCAATCTTTTGGTCATGAGTTTTTAGCACTAAAGGGTAGTAGTTGACATAAAAAAAACAAAAACAAAATATTGATGATAATAAAAATGTAGATAAGTTTTGTTTCGTAGTCTCCCTAACCTAAGCAATTAAGCTCGAAGGGGTGTTTTAACACCTAATACCCTAAAGTCAACTGACATGGGAGCTATTGGCACAATGCTTGTTACATGAGTTAAGAAAAAAAGCTTAAGGGAATCAAACATTGAACTATCTACGTATCAGTATCTGCAACCCGAGTTACTAAGCTCGTAGGGGTGTCTCAACACCTAATGCTTTAAGACCAACTGGTCTGGGAGTCATTAGCCGAGAGCTCATTACATGGGTTAAAGATGTATTGTGTTTTAAGTTATATGTATATATATTTAAAAAAAAAAGAAAAAAAAGATAATAATCTCAACCCAATGAAGTTAACCTTAGAAAAATATTAGAACATAATATTGTTTTCTTCCAATAAAAGCCCCATCATCCATGTTTTCATACATTAAGCATATAAAAAGAAGGTTTATTAATACCTTGTTTCAACAGTATGAAGCAAATATATAAATTTAATGAGAGTTTGTTTATTAGGATAGATTAATGGAAGTTGAATGATGAATGTCTTGCTTTGTGGAACTTGCAAATTGTTTTTCTATTTTAACGCTTTGATTACTAGAGACTAGTAATAAGCTGGTT